>Ga0163144_10002652_pt1 | contig 40955 bp, 36 predicted proteins | sample OliLak19BULKMAT1_FD_123175 | JGI IMG/M metagenome (GOLD analysis project Ga0163144, IMG submission 123175) | Freshwater microbial mat bacterial communities from Lake Vanda, McMurdo Dry Valleys, Antarctica - Oligotrophic Lake LV.19.BULKMAT1 | ecosystem: Environmental > Aquatic > Freshwater >...
CAGGCGCCTGTGTCGTCACCCGCGCGTTGAGTCGCTCGCCGGGCCGCAGCGCACGCAGTTCAGTCCTCGTCTTGAACGCGGTGTTGGGACATGAGCTGCAGTTGGATGGCCGGAGGCACGGCTTCATAGTGCGACAACGCGATGGTGTAGCGGCCCTGGCCCGCCGTCATCGCGTTCAGACGCGATTGGTAGTCGGCCAGCTCGGCGAGCGGGGCCTGGCCCCGGATCACCATCGCACTGACCGCGCCGTTGTGCGTGCCATTGACCTGCCCGCGCCGTGACGACAGGTCGCCCGTGATGTCGCCCATGGCGCCGGCCGGCGCGCTGATCTCGACGCCCACGATGGGCTCGACGATGATCGGCCGCGCTGCGCGCACCGCCGCCATGAGGGCCTTGCGGCCAGCCGTGATGAAGGCGATTTCCTTGCTATCGACGGTGTGGTGCTTGCCGTCGTAGACGATGACCTTGACATCAACCAGCGGGTAGCCGGCAATCACACCCAATGTCAGCGCCTCGCGCACGCCCTTCTCGACCGCCGGGATGAACTGGTTCGGGATCGTTCCGCCCTTGACATGGTTGACGAACTCGAAGCCGCCCCCACGCGGCAGTGGCTGGATCTTCAGGAACACCTCGCCAAACTGTCCGGCGCCGCCGGTCTGCTTCTTGTGGCGGTGGTGGCCCTCCGCCGGCGCAGTCACGGTCTCGCGGTAGGCGATGCGCGGTGGCCGGGTGTTGACCTCGAACTTGTAGACCTCGCGCAAGCGCTCGAGCAGCACACGCAGGTGCAATTCACCCAGGCCGTAGACGATGGTCTCGTTGGTGGTCGCGACATGCTCGACCTTCAGGCACGGGTCTTCATCGACCAGCTTGGTCAGGATCTCCCACATGCGCTGTTCGTCGCCGCGGCGCTTGGGTTCGATGGCCAGGCCGTGAACGGGGATCGGGAAGGGCAGCGGCTTGAGGTGGATGTGGTCGTCTTCGGCGGCGTCGTGCAGGACGGCGTCGAAGTGGATTTCATCGACCTTGGCCACCGCGACGATGTCGCCGGGCACAGCGCGAGGCACTTCCACGTGTTCCTTGCCCTGCAACATAAACAGGTGGCCGACCTTGAAGGGCTTGCGACCGTTGCCGATGTAGAGGACGCTGTCTTTGCTGACGGTGCCCTGGTGCACGCGAAACAGGCCCATGCGGCCGACGAAGGGGTCGACAGTGACCTTGAACACATGCGCCAGCACATGCGCGTCGGGGTCGGGCAGGGATAACTTGGGCTGGGCAGCCTCGGCCACGCCCTCCAGGAATGCGGGCGGGTTGCCCTCGCCGGGGTGCGGCAAGAGCTTGACGATGACGTCGAGCAACTCGGCCACGCCGGCGCCCGAGCGGGCTGACACAAAGCAGACAGGGATCAAGTGCCCTTCGCGCAGGGCCTGCTCCAAGGGTGCGTGAAGTTCGCTGACATCGATGTCGCCGTCGTTCAGGTAGCGATCGACGAAAGCGCCATCGACCTCGACGACCTGTTCGACCAGCGCCCGGTGCGCGGCGTCGACGCTGCTGAAGTCGCTCTGGCCATCGCGTTGGTGGAAGCAATCGATGACCCTGGATGCACCCGCGGCGGGCAGGTTCAGGGGCAGGCATTCGCGACCGAAGGTGGCCTGGACGTCGGCCAGCAAGGCACCCAGGTCGGCGCCTACGGCATCAATCTTGTTGACCACCAGCAGCCGGTCAAGGCCACGCTCGGCGGCGTAAGCCATCATGCGCAAGGCCATGGCATCGATGCCACTGACTCGCCAGCTCGCGGCATTGATCACCACCACGGCGGTCTCGACCGCTTCGAGCGCTGGCAGGGACTGGCCGATAAAGTCGCTCGATCCTGGTGTGTCGATCAGGTGGATGCGCGTGCCCACGTGCTCCATGTGCAGCACCGCTGTATTGAGCGAGTGCTGCATCTTTCGCTCCAGCGCATCGAAGTCGCTGACCATGGTGCCGCGCTCCAGGCTGCCCGCCACGCCGATCGCGCCCGCGCGCACCAGCAGGGCTTCGGCCAGGCTCGTCTTGCCAGCGCCTTGCGGTCCGACCAGCGCAAGCGTGCGGATATTGGCCGTGGTGATCGACGCGCTTGGCATGGGCATTCCCCTGGCGGTGATAGCGCAGTCAGCCTAAAGGATCGGCGCCGTGCGCACAAGGGCGCCGGCCCCCGGGGCGTGCCCGCCGCACCAAGGCGAGAAGGGCTATTGAAAGGCCACTTCTGCAAAGCTGCGCAGCTTGCGGCTGTGCAGTTGCTCGCCACCGGACGCGCGCAGCAACTCGACCGCACGCATGCCGATGCGCAGGTGCTGATCGACCCGCTCGCGGTAGAACTGGTTGGCCATGCCGGGCAGCTTGATCTCGCCGTGCAGGGGTTTGTCCGACACGCAGAGCAGGGTGCCGTAGGGAACGCGGAAGCGAAAGCCGTTGGCCGCGATGGTCGCGCTCTCCATGTCCAGCGCCACGGCGCGGCTCTGGCTGAAGCGACGCTCGGGGCCAGGGTGCGGCAGGAGCTCCCAGTTGCGGTTATCGGTCGAGGCCACAGTGCCGGTGCGCAACAAGCGCTTCAGCTCGTAGCCCGACAACTGGGTGACATCAGCCACCGCTCGCTCAAGCGCCATCTGCACTTCGGCCAAGGCTGGGATTGGTACCCATAGCGGCAACTCCTCGTCGAGCACATGGTCCTCGCGCACGTAACCGTGGGCGAGGACGTAATCGCCGAGTTGCTGTGTGTTGCGCAGCCCGGCGCAATGGCCCAGCATGATCCAGACATGCGGTCGCAACACCGCGACATGGTCGGTAATGGTCTTGGCATTGGCCGGACCGACACCGATGTTGACCATCGTGATGCCCGCGCCTCCGGGGCGCACAAGGTGGTAGGCCGGCATCTGCGGCAGGCGCGGCGGCGCGGCACCCGCTGCATCACGCGGGTCGGCGGGCGTGCCGTGTCGGCGCGTCACCACATTGCCAGGCTCGACGAAGGCAATATGGTCGCTGGCCGTGTCGGCCATCAAGGCATGGCCGAGCTTGATGAATTCGTCGATGTAGAACTGGTAGTTCGTGAACAGTACGAAATTCTGGAAGTGCTCGGGAATGGTGCCGGTGTAGTGGCGCAGACGGTGCAGTGAATAGTCCACCCGCGCGGCTGTGAAAAGGGCCAGCGGCTGGGCCTCGCCCGGGCTGGACTCATGGGTCCCGTTGGCAATGCCGTCGTCCATGGCGGCCAGATCGGGCAGGTCGAACAGGTCGCGCATCAACAGGCGCCGCTGCGGCGTCAAGGTGCCCTCGAGATGGTCGTCTTCCGCCAGCGAGAAGTGCACCGGGATCGGCTGCTCACTCGCACCCACCTCCAGCGCCACCGCGTGGTTGCGCAACAGCAGGCGGAACTGCTCGCGGTAGTAGTTGGCGAACAGGTCAGGTCGAGTGAGCGTGGTTTCGTAGCGCCCCGGGCCGGCTGTGAAGCCATAGCTCAAGCGCGAATCGGCGCGTGCCACCGTGTCGATGCGAACGCGTACGAATGGGTAGGTGGCGCGCACGCGCTCACCCGGGTTCTGGCCGTCAAGGAAGCCTTGCAGGTGCTTGCGCAGATGGGCGACGCCAGCGTCGTAGATGGCGCGCGCATGGGCCAGTGCGGCGTCGGGGTCGTTGAATTCGCGGCGCGGCAACAGATCAGGTGCAATCATGCGTCCATTGTGCCGCGCCTTCGTACACTGGAGGTCGGGAGGCGACGCGATGAAGGTATTGGTACTGGGCGGTGGTGTGATTGGCGCCTCCGCGGCTTATGAACTGGCCGGGGAAGGCCACCAGGTGGTCCTGGTCGAGCGGCAACCCGGTGTCGCGCTCGAGACCAGCTTTGCCAACGCCGGCGAAGTGTCGCCGGGCTACTCGGCGCCCTGGGCTGGGCCCGGTGTGCCCCTGAAGGCGGTGAAGTGGCTGTTGATGCACCACCGGCCCTTGGTGATCCGGCCTCACTTCGATTGGCATATGGTGAGCTGGGTGCTGGCGATGCTGCGCAATTGCACGGCTGCGCGCTATGAGCTGAACAAGAGCCGCATGGTTCGCCTGGCCCAGTACAGCCGAGACTGCATGGTGGCCCTGCGTGCAGCCACCGGGATCCAATACGATGAGCGCATGCAGGGCACGCTGCAACTGTTCCGCACCCAGCAGCAGCTCGACGGCATCGCTTCCGATACGGCCATCCTCGACCGCTATGGCGTGCCTTACGAGGTGCTCAGCCGCGCTGGCTGCATTCAGCATGAGCCGGCACTGTCCCGTGTGCGCAGCAAGTTCGTTGGCGGTCTGCGCCTGCCAGGCGACGAGACCGGCGATTGCTTCAAGTTCACCAAGCGCATCGCCGAGATGGCGGCGGCGCGCGGCGCCAACTTGCGTTTCGGGGTCACGGTCCAGTCCTTGCTGACCGACGGCAAACGGGTCACCGGCGTGGTGACGGACCAGGGCCGTCTGCAGGCCGATGCCTACCTGTTGGCGCTGGGCAGTCATTCGCCGAAGCTGCTCGCGCCGCTCGGCATCAGTCTGCCGGTCTACCCGGTCAAGGGCTATTCGATCACGGTGCCGATCACGGACGCTGGCGGAGCCCCGGAGTCGACGGTGATGGATGAAACCCACAAGGTTGCCGTGACCCGCCTGGGCGACCGCATTCGCGTTGGCGGCACAGCCGAACTGGCCGGCTATACCCTGCAACTGCACGAGGCGCGCCGGCGCACCCTGATGCATGTCGTGGGCGACCTGTTCCCCGACGGCGGCGACCTGGGGCGAGCCGAGTTCTGGTGTGGCTTGCGGCCGATGACGCCGGACGGCACGCCCGTGCTGGGCAGCACCGAGCTGCCGAACCTGTACTTGGCCACCGGCCATGGCACCCTGGGCTGGACCATGGCGGCGGGCACCGCTCGCGTGCTCGCCGACCTGATTGCGGGCCGCCCGCCGGCCATCGACATGGCGGGCCTGACGATCGACCGCTACCGCTGAGAAGGCTGCCCTTGACAGGCTGCCGTGCGCCCCCATGTGCCGTCAGCCTGTGATGACTTCTGCCCCGACCACGACCACGACCATGAGCCAAAAACAAACCCTCGCCTTTCAGGCCGAGGTGCAGCAAATCCTGCACCTGGTGACCCACTCCCTGTACTCGAACAAGGAGATTTTCCTGCGCGAACTGGTGTCCAACGCCTCGGACGCTTGCGACAAGCTGCGCTTCGAGGCGCTGGATAACGCGGCGCTCTTTGAAGACGCGCCCGAGTTGCAGGTCCACGTCAGCTTCGACGCTGAGGCCAAGACCGTCACCATCCGCGACAACGGCATCGGCATGAGCGCCGACGAGGCGGTGTCGCACCTGGGCACGATCGCCAAGAGCGGCACCCGCGAGTTCATGGCCCGGTTGCAAGGCGACCAGAAGAAAGACGCCAACCTGATCGGCCAGTTCGGTGTCGGTTTCTACTCGGGCTTCATCGTCGCCGACCGCATCACGGTCGAGTCGCGTCGCGCCGGGTTGAAGCCCGACGAGGGCGTGCGCTGGAGCAGCGATGGCAGCGGCCAGTTCGAGGTCGAGACGAACACCCGCGCTGAGCGCGGCACCGAGGTGACCCTGCATCTGCGCGAGGGCGAGGAGGAGTTCCTCAAGACCTGGAAGCTGAAGTCGATCATCAGCAAGTACTCGGATCACATCTCGCTGCCGATCCTGATGAAGAAGGAGGAGTGGACCGCCGAAAAGGCCGAGACGGTGCTCAAGGACGAGTGGGAAACCGTCAACAAGGCCGCGGCGCTTTGGACGCGCTCGAAGAGCGACATCACCGACGCGCAGTACCAGGAGTTCTACAAGCAGATCTCCTTCGATAGCGACGCGCCGCTGGCCTATACGCACAACCGGGTCGAAGGCCGCAGCGAGTACACGCAGCTGCTCTACATCCCCGCCAAAGCGCCCTTTGACCTGTGGAACCGCGACAAGCGCGGCGGCGTGAAGCTCTACGTCAAGCGCGTCTTCATCATGGACGACGCTGAAGCCCTGATGCCGGTTTACCTGCGCTTCGTCAAGGGCGTGATCGACAGCGCAGACCTGCCGCTCAACGTCAGCCGCGAGTTGCTGCAAGAGAGCCGCGACGTCAAGGGCATCCGCGAGGGCTCGACCAAGCGCGTGTTATCGATGCTGGAAGACCTGGCTGAGAATCAGAAAGACAAGTACGCCCTGTTCTGGAAGGACTTCGGCGCCGTGATCAAGGAAGGTGTCGGCGAGGACCACGCCAACCAGGAACGCCTTGCCAAGTTGCTGCGCTTTGCCTCAACCCACGCCGACGACGGTGTGTCATTCGCTGATTACGCGGCACGCCTGAAAGAAGGCCAGGACCCCATCTACTACATCACCGCCGACACCCTGGCGGCGGCCAAGGCCAGTCCGCAGCTGGAGATTTTCCGCAAGAAGGGCATCGAGGTGCTGCTGCTCGTCGATCGCGTCGATGAGTGGATGCTCTCCCACCTGTATGAATTCGAGGGCCACGCGCTGCAGAGTGTGGCCAAAGGCAGCGTTGATCTGGGCACGCTGCAGGACGAGGCAGAGAAGCAGGAAGCCGAAGCGGCGGCCACCGCGTTTGCCCCGCTACAGGAGAAGCTCAAAACAGCTCTCAAGGACCGCGCCAAGGACGTGCGCGTGACGACGCGGCTGGTCGACTCGCCGGCCTGCATCGTGGTCGAGGAGGGCGACATGAGCGCCCACCTGGCGCGGATGTTGAAGCAGGCCGGTCAGCAGGCGCCCAAAGGCCTGCCCATCCTGGAAGTGAACGCACAGCACGCGCTGGTCAAGCGCATCGAGAACGATACGGCGCACTTCGAAGACCTCGCGCACCTGCTCTTCGACCAGGCCTGGTTGGCCGAAGGCGGGCACCTCGACAACCCGGCCGAGCATGTGCAGCGGGTGACGCGCCTGCTGACGGCCTGACGCGAGTGCCGCGTCAGCCCAGCAAGGGCGGCTCGCCCATGGCTTGGACCTGCTCGCGCAACTGCGTGGCCTGCTGCGACCAGTAGGCCGCGCTGCCGAACCATGGGAAGGCCGCCGGAAAGGCCGGGTCGGTCCAGCGTTCGGCGATCCAGGCGCTGTGATGGATCATTCGCAAGGTGCGCAGCGGCTCGATGAGTGCCAGTTCGCGGTCATCGAAGGGGCGGAAGACGCGGTAGCCGCTCAGGATTTGCGCCAGCTGCCGGCGCATGGTTTCGGCATCGCCTGACAGCAGCATCCACAGGTCCTGTACGGCCGGGCCGGTGCAGGCATCGTCCAGATCGACCACATGCGGCCCCTCGTCGCGCCACATGATATTGCCGGGGTGGAAGTCGCCGTGCAGGCGCAGGCGCGGCACGCCGCTCAGTTGCGAGAACGCGTGATCGACGAGGGCCAATGCGGCATCGCACCCACGGGTCCAGAGCGCACGTTCGGTGTCGGGCACGAAGTCACCGTCGAGCAAGCGTTGTCGTGCCGCATGGCCAAAGGTCGCTGGATCCATCGAGCGCCGGTGCAGGAAGGGGCGGCGCGCGCCCACCGTGTGCAGGCGGCCAAGAAACCGCCCCAGCCACTGCAAGGCGCTGGCGTGCTCCAACTCGGGCGCCCGGCCGGCGTGCCGGGGGCTGACTGCCACACGGTGTGGGTTGGCACCCGCCTGCCAGCGAGCCAGCGTCGGTGGCTCGCCCACCAGATCCAGGTCGACCGCGTCAGCTGCCAGGACCAGCGTGCACGGTGCCACCACGGGGACATCGTCATCGGCCAGCTCACGCGCAAACGCATGCTCTTCCAGGATTTGTGCGTCGGTCCAGCGTCCAGGCCGGTAGAACTTCGGCACCACCACGTCGCCGCTCTCGAGGAAGACCTGGAAGACGCGGTTCTCGTAGGAATTGAGCTGGAGCAGGCGCCCGTCGCCTCTCAGGCCCAGGCCATCGAGCGTTCGTAACACGCGGTCGGGATCGAGGGCCGCATAGCCCGCTGGTAGGCCGTGGGAGATTGCCGCAGCAGTCATTCGCGCATCCTAAGCGCGGATGCCCATGCGTACGCCGGCTCAGTGATGCGTGCCCGTGCTGGGGGGTCGCTGTGGCTCTGTTTCGACAACCACGCCCGAGAGATCGTCGGGCACGTTGTCGCCGTAGACCGACGCTTGAGGCGTCGTGCCGCCGTCCTGGCGTGAGGTCGGAAACTCGCCAGTGAGGCTGGCATCGGCGCGGTTGTCCGGAGCAAAGAACGAGTCCTGGAAGAAGCTCGAGTCCTGCCACAGGGCGTTGCGCTCGCGCCTGCGCGACGAGCCTTCGCGCACAGCGTCGTCGCGCGTGCGAGGCCGGCTCGGCGCGGGTTGCGGGCCGCGCGAAGAGGCCGCGCTCTGCGGTACCAACAGCTGCAGTTCGGCCACCGATGGCAAGTGGTCTACAGGGCAGCGCAGGTAGCGCACACGGCAGGCGCCCAGAACCGATTGTTTGATTTGCAGGACACGGCGTGAGTTGCCGCGGTCGGTGTCCAGGTCAATCGCCGCCAAGACGCGCCCGTTGGCGCTGCAGATGGCGAACGTGACATGAATCGAGCCGAGCAATTCGTACCAATAGCGCACATCCTGCGGGTCATTCGGTTGGCAGAAGCGAACCAGTGGCAGCTTGGACAGGACGATGTGGTGCGGCAGGGCTTCGCGCAGCTGGCGGTAGACGCGGCGCTCGTCGGTCGAGAACACGGGTCGCGGTGCCAGCGACCAGTCTGTCGGCAGAGGCATGACCTGGGTCTTGCGTTCACGCGTCAGGCGCCATGCCACGGCGCCGATGAGCGCGAGCAGCAGCCCGATCAGCGCGACGATCCACGGCAGCAGGGGTTCCATGACGGTTTCTGAGTGAATGTCCCCGGCGCCAGCGCCATACGGACATTTGGTTTCAATTGGATCATGGTAACCGCAGGCAGGCCACGCTTGATCCCCGAATTGGGGGCTCGCGGTTCCTTGAAGACTCAAGCGGCCGGACCTTGCCGGGACTGGGCCCATCGATCCTTGACCTCATCGATCGCCTCCAGCAGGCCGTCGATGCGGCGCGCTTGTACCTTCAGGCGGTAGTCGAACTCCGCAGCCTGCCCCTCGAGGATGGCATCGAGGTGGGACAGCAGATCATCCGCCGGCAGGCGCAATCGCGCCTGAGCTTCCCCGCCATCGCGCTCGACCGTTGCACCGGCCCGCCGCACGATGTTCAACATGACGGTGTTTTCACTCAAGGCATGGATCTCCAGAGTGTCGATGTGTCGGTTGCGGGCATGCACAACGGCGTGCTCGAACAGGCGACTGCCGTAGCCCCTACCGCGAGCGGCGGCCAGGACGGAGACACCGAACTCGGCTTCGGGTGGGGGGCTGCCGGCAAGCGCGGCTGGCATGGCCAGGTGCGCCATCGCCAGGAGTTCGAGACGGCGGTTGAAGATGCCGAACACCTCGTCGTTTTCGAAGTTGATCAAGTCGACGTAGTGCGCCAGTTGAGCGTCCCCGGCGGCATAGCCGAAACGCAAGTAGCGATCACTTTCCGCGAGTGCCAGCAAGTGGGCCAGGATGCGCGGTCGATGGTGCGCCGCCAAGCTGCGGATTGGCACCCAGCGAAACGGCCGCTCAATCTCATTGACCGACCGTTCGACCTTGCCGTCATCGACGGTGGCGTCAAGCGGAATGCCATTTGGAACTTCAGCGGGATTGCCCATCAAGGTCTCCTGGGGTCACTGGACCTGGAACAAACTAGGGTTTGCCCGCATCCTAGCTGATGAACCGGCGAGGCATCCGCGGCCCCCGGCCCGGAACGCCGCCGGGCGTTGGCGCCGTGGCAAGCGTCCGTTATACTGTCCGGCTGTCCCGTCAGCGGCGGGGGAGACGTGGTCATTTTGCAGGGCACACCGAGAGGCGTGTTCTGCCGCCTGAGAGGCCGCCGTCTGAACAAGCGGTACCGAAGGCGATGACCCGGCTGAACAGCCGCGAGATGGCCGTGATGGCGTGCGACGCTTGAGCGGCCGAAACCGAAAGACCTTCATGAAGACCTTCAGCGCCAAGCCGGCTGATGTGAAGCATGAATGGTTTGTGATTGACGCCACCGACAAGGTGCTCGGACGTGTTGCCAGCGAAGTGGCACTCCGTTTGCGCGGCAAGCACAAAGCCATTTACACGCCTCACGTCGACACCGGTGATTTCATTGTCGTGGTGAACGCCGAGAAACTCCGCGTCACTGGCAACAAAGCCAACGACAAGGTGTACTACCGCCATTCTGGCTACCCGGGCGGGATCTACGCCACCAAGTTCAAAGACATGCAAGCCAAGCACCCGGGGCGCGCCCTGGAGAAGGCGGTGAAGGGCATGTTGCCCAAAGGCCCCCTTGGCTATGCGATGGTGAAGAAACTGAAGGTGTACGCCGGTGCCACGCATCCGCACACTGCCCAGCAGCCCCGTGCGCTGGAAATTTAAGGAGCCGTGATGATCGGAAATTGGAACTACGGCACCGGCCGCCGCAAATCGTCGGTGGCCCGCGTCTTCATCAAGCGGGGCACTGGCTTGATCGTCGTCAACGGCAAGGCCGTCGGCGACTACTTCGGCCGGCAGACTTCGATCATGGTGGTCAAGCAGCCCCTGCTGTTGACCAACAATGGTGAGTCTTTCGACATCAAGGTCAACGTTGAAGGCGGTGGCGAGTCGGGTCAAGCCGGCGCGGTGCGGCACGGCATCACCCGAGCACTGATCGACTATGACGCGACCTTGAAGCCCAGCCTCTCGCAGGCGGGATTCGTGACCCGAGATGCGCGCGAGGTCGAGCGCAAAAAGGTCGGTTTTCACGGCGCGCGTCGCCGCAAACAGTTCAGCAAGCGCTGAACGTTTCGCTACAGCCAGTCAGTGATCGGGGCCGCAATACTGCGGCCTCGCCTGCTTTCGGAACCCGCGATGCGTTGGAAACTGTTTCGCCGTCGGCTGTCGATCAGCGCCCCGCGCATGATCGTGCGCAGCCATCTGCCCTGGCCGTTGCGCTGGGCCGTGTTGGCTTTGGCCTTCGGCTTTTCGGCGGCGTTGGCTCTCTGGGCCTTCGAGTTCGGCAAGGACATCGCGGGGCTGGAGCGGGGAGCCAAGGAGGAGTTGGTGCAACTGCGCGCCGAGGTCCAGCGACTGCGCAGCGACAGCGAGCGTGCCCAGTCGATTGCCAACACGGCCGACAGCCTGCTCAAGACGGAGCGTGCAACCCAGGACAAGCTGACCCAGCAACTGCGCCAAGCCGAGACCGAGGCCTTGGCGCTCAAGGCCGATCTGGGCTTCTTCGAGCGTTTGTTGCCATCGTCCGGCGAGGGGCTGGCCGTGCGGGGATTACAGGCCGAGTTGGTGCAACCCGGACAATTGCGTTACCAGTTGCTGTTGATGCAGAGCGGCAAGTCGCCGGCGGAATTCAAGGGGCGCTACGAGTTGCAGGCGTCAGGGACACTGGATGGCAAGCCGTGGAACCTCGCGTTGCCGGCTGGCCCGCAAGCTATTTCACTCAAGCAGTACGCACGTGTGGAAGGTCGGCTCGACCATCCGGCGGGTGCCGTGGTAAAAACCGTGCAGGTCCGGGTGCTGGACCTGCAAGGTGGCGTGCGAGCCAGCCAGGTCGTCAAACTCTGAAGGGACGCGCAGCATGTGGGCCTTGTTCAAGAAACAACCGCCGATTCGCAGTTTGATCGGTGAGGGCACGGTCGTGCACGGTGAGGTGCGCTTCTGCGACGGATTGCGCATCGATGGCGAGGTGCACGGCGATATCGTTGCGGTCGGTGATGACCCGAATATCCTGGTCATCAGTGAAAAAGCCCGCATTCACGGCAAGGTCAACGCCGGGCATGTGATCATCAACGGGGTGGTGATCGGGCCGGTACAGTCGGACGAGTTGCTGGAGTTGCAGCCCAAGGCTCGGATCACGGGTGATATTCGCTACGAAACGCTCGAAATGCACCAGGGTGCGACGATTGACGGTGAGTTGCGGGCATTGAAGACAGCCGAGGACCGACCGGCCCTCAAGCTCGCAGCGTCGAGCCGACTTTGAGTTCAAGATCAAGGAAGATTCCAGTATGAATGCCATGGCCCAAACCTCAGCCCCTGCCATCGAAGCGATGCCACTGCCCCTGGTGTTCACCGACAGTGCGGCGGACAAGGTCAAGCAGTTGGTCGAAGAAGAGGGCAACCCTGACCTCAAGCTACGCGTGTTCGTGCAGGGCGGCGGTTGCTCGGGCTTTCAATACGGTTTTACCTTCGACGAAATCGTGAACGAAGACGACACGCCGATGACCAAGAATGGCGTCACGTTGCTGATCGATGCGATGAGCCTGCAGTACCTGATGGGTGCTGAAATCGACTACAAGGAAGATCTGCAGGGGGCCCAGTTTGTGATCAAGAACCCGAACGCAACTTCCACTTGTGGTTGCGGATCGAGTTTCTCGGCCTGAGCCGGGCCGCTCACTACAAAGCCGCCCGCCAGGCGGCTTTTTTCATTTTGCCGGGTGCAGCGCGCCGAGAACGCGCGGGCCGTGTGCTCCGGTGACCGCGACGATGTTGCCTGCCAAGCGCTCGACGAAGCGCTGGGCCAGCCACGCGAAGGCCACGCCCTCAACCTGATCGGCGGGCACGCCGAACTCGGCCGTCGTCGTCACGCGCAACGTGGGCAGCTCGGCACTCAGGCCGCGCATCAACTGGCCGTTGAACGCGCCCCCCCCGCAGACCATCAGCAGCGACGTTGCGGCAGCGTGGCGGCGCAGAGCTTGTGCCACGCTGCGCACGGTCAGTGCCAGCAGGGTGGCTTGCACATCGACCGCTGCGGCGGCGGGGGCGTGCTCAGCCAGGCGGCTGTCGAGCCAGGCCATGTTGAACAAGTCGCGACCTGTGCTCTTGGGCGGTGGCAGGGCAAAGAAGGGCTCCAACAGCAACGCCGCCAACAAGGGTCCAAGCACGTGACCCTCGTGGCTCCAACGTCCATCGGCGTCGTAGGGCCGGCCGGTGTGGCGTTGGCACCAGCCGTCGAGCAGGGCATTGGCGGGGCCACAGTCAAAACCCAGCACCGTGCCGTCCCGGCCCAGGAGCGTGAGGTTCGCGATACCGCCCAGGTTGAGCACGGCGCGGGCGTGGCCAGCCGCAGTGAACAAGGCGGCATGCAGGCCTGGCGCCAGGGGGGCGCCTTGGCCGCCTGCGGCCACGTCGCGACGCCGAAAGTCGCAGACGACGTCGATGGCAGTCAATTCGGCCAGGAGCGCCCCATTCAGCAACTGCACCGTGTAGCCCACGCCATCGAACTCGCCGGGGCGATGGCGCACGGTCTGTCCGTGTGCGCCGAGTGCGCGCACCTGCGACGCGTCAGTGCTTCTGGACTTTAGCAGGGCATGAACCACATCGGCATAGCTCCGCGCCAACGCGTTGCCGGCCAACTCGGCGCGTTGCAGTTCGTTATTGCCTGGGGCGTTGAGCGCCGCCAATTCGGCCCGCAAGGCGTTGTCGAGGGGCTGGTGATGGTGGGCCTGCACGCTCACCGGTGGCCCGTCTGGGGAGGCGAAGTCGACCAGAACTCCGTCGATGCCGTCGAGAGAGGTGCCCGACATCAGGCCAAGGTACAGCGCCATGCGACGCCAGTGGACTTACTCGCCGCGACCGCGCGCACCGACCAGGCTGTCGGCGACGTCGAGCTTGACCTGCAGGGTCTGCGCCAGCACTGTGAACTCGGCTCTGGCTGCGGGCGCCAGGGCCACCGCCTCGCTGGCTTTGGCAATTCGCAGCGGATCCTGGTGCTGACCATTGACGCGAAACTCGAAGTGCAGGTGCGGGCCAGTCGACCAGCCGGTGGAGCCGACAGCGCCGACGCGTTGGCCCTGCTCGATGCGTTGGCCCTTGCGCACGTCGATGCGCGAGAGATGGGCGTAGAGTGTTGAGCGCTCGTTGCCGTGCTTGACCTGGACCACGTTGCCATAGCCACCCTGGACTCCGGCAAACTCGACCACGCCGTCACCCACGCTGCGCACCGGGGTGCCGGTGGGCGCTGCGTAGTCAACCCCCAGGTGGGCACGCCACTTCTGTAGCAGCGGGTGAAAGCGCATTGCGAAGCCCGATGTCATGCGCGAGAACTCCATCGGGCTGGCCAGGAAAGCGCGCTTCTTGCTTTGGCCCGCCAAGTCGAAGTAGGCACCGCGGCCGGCCGCATCGCGGAACCAGAGCGCCTGGTGCGTCTTGCCGCCATTGACAAACTCTGCCGCCAAGACCCGCCCCGTTCCCTGGTTCCAGGGCACGGGTTCGCCGTCGGCATTCAGGGCTTCGTAGACCACGCTGAAGGTGTCGCCGCGGCGTAACTCACGGTGCATGTCGATGTCAGCGGCAAAGATCTCGGCGATCTGCACCGCAATTGAATCCGGGATGCGCGCTTCGTCGCTGGCGGCGAACAGGGAGCTGCGGATGGTGCCGCTGGCCAGCCGGGTTTGCGACTGCAAAGGCACCGTCTCTTCGACCGCCTGCCACGCACCTTGCGCGTCGCGCGTCACCGCCAGGCGGGTGAAGTGGGTGGCCATCTGCTCGCTGCGGCTGGCGGGTGACCGCGCGATCAGGCTCTTCATGCGGCCGTCTTCACCGGCCAGAACCTGCACAAGGCGTCCGCCGCGGCCTTCGAACAAGCGCTTTGCGCTGGTATCGCTGCGCAGGAAACCCAGGGCTGATGCGTCGGCCACGCCCAGGCGCTCCAGCAGGGTGCCCGCGGTGTCGCCAAGCCGTGTGAGTTCCGAGCGTGTCAGGTCGAATTCGTGGGCAGCCAAGCTCTCGAGCTGGGGCGCCACGGGCTCGACCTGTACCGCTTCGAGGACCAAACGCCGGGGCAGGGACGCAGCGTCAGGTGCCAGCGGCGCGATCGCGAAGGCGGCCGCTGTACATCCGATCAGCAGTGCAACGCTGGCCGCCACGATGCCACGCCGGTGCGCGGCGACAAACGCAGACGCGCGCTTGGGGGCAGTTGCCAAGGAGGCCAGAGGATTCACGGCAGTGGGAAAGGGCTTGCGCCCGCAGAGGTGGCCGAGGCCGACATGCAAGCATGTGGCGTGGGCCGTGTCACCGAATTGCCCGCCCGACATAACATTGGCGGTTTGCGGGCGCGAAAGGGATGTCTTGCGCGACAGCCCTGAGCCGTCGAGTGGCAGTATAAACACGGGTCCCGGCCTTGGCGCTGTGAAAAACCCCCGGCCTACCCATCACTCCATGTCAGCAATCGTGACCGCTGCGGCCCCGACCGGCCCCAGCCATCCTTCTGTGCACCCCATTACTGACGCCGTGCGCGTCGCGATGGCGGTCAGCCTGCGCGGCTGCGACGAGTTGTTACCGCAGGCCGAATGGCTGGCCAAGCTGGCTCGCTCGGCCGCCACCTGCCAGCCACTGCGCATCAAGCTCGGCCTGGACCCCACCGCGCCGGACCTGCACATCGGCCACACCGTGGTGTTGAACAAGATGCGCCAGTTGCAGGATCTCGGCCACACCGTGACCTTCTTGATCGGCGACTTCACCTCGATGATCGGCGACCCCTCGGGCCGCAATGCAACCCGGCCGCCGCTCACCCGCGAGCAGATCGAAGCCAACGCCCAGACCTATTTCAAACAGGCCAGCCTGGTGCTCGACCCGGAGCGGACCGAGATCCGCTACAACTCGGAGTGGAGCGACCCGCTCGGAGCCCGCGGCATGATCCAGCTGGCGGCCAAGTACACCGTGGCCCGGATGATGGAGCGCGACGATTTCTCCAAGCGATTCGCCGCCGGTACGCCGATCAGCGTGCACGAGTTTCTCTATCCGCTGATGCAGGGCTACGACTCGGTGGCGCTGAAGAGCGACCTCGAACTCGGCGGCACCGACCAGAAGTTCAATCTGCTCATGGGCCGGCATCTGCAGAGTGAATCGGGCCAGGAGCCCCAGTGCATCCTGACCATGCCCTTGCTCGAGGGCCTCGACGGTGTCGAGAAGATGTCGAAGTCGAAGAACAACTACGTGGCCATCACCGAGCCGGCGAACAGCATGTTCGCCAAGCTGCTGTCGATCAGCGATACGCTGATGTGGAAGTACTTCACCCTGCTGTCATTTCGCCCTGAGGCTGAACTCGCGGCACTCAAGGCCGCGGTCGAGGATGGGCGTAACCCGAAGGATGCGAAAGTCCTGCTGGCCAAGGAGATCACTGCCCGTTTTCACAGCGCAGCGTCAGCCGAGCTGGCCGAGCAGGACTTCATGAACCGCGCGCGCGGTGGCGTGCCGGACGAGATCGGCGAGGTGGCGCTCGCGGGTGCACCCCTGGGCATTGGCACGCTGCTCAAGCAGGCCGGCCTGGCGCCGTCTTCGAGCCAGGCGCTGCGCCTGGTCGAGCAGGGCGGCGTGCGCATCGACGGTGCCGTGGTCAGCGACAAGGCGCTGAAAATCGGTGCCGGGACGGTGGTGGTGCAAGTCGGCAAGCGCAAGTTCGCGCGCGTCACGGTTTCTTGACGCGGTGCAAGTCAGCGCCTACCTCAAACTCTCGATCATGGTGGCCGTGGCCACGATCGCACTGAAAACAGGCGCATGGTGGTTGACGGATTCGGTCAGCCTCTTGTCCGACGCGATGGAGTCGGTGGTGAACCTGGCGGGCGCGATGTTCGCGTTGGCGATGGTCACGGTGGCGGCGCGGCCGCCCGATGACGACCACCCGCTCGGTCACCACAAGGCCGAGTATTTCTCCAGCGGCTTCGAGGGCGTGTTGATCTTTGTCGCCGCGTTGGCCATTGTCTGGGCGGCAGCCAGTCGGCTGTGGTCACCCCAGCCCCTCGGCAGCCTCGGTCTCGGCCTGACCTTGTCGGTGGTCAGCTCGATCATGAACGGGGTCCTCGCGTGGAGCATGCTGAAGAAGGCCAGGGAGCACCGCTCGATGGCCCTGGAGGCCGACGCACGCCATCTGTTTACGGACGTCTGGACCTCGGCCGGTGTCGTCATGGGCCTGCTCGGCGTGGCGGCGACGGGCTGGCTCTGGCTCGACCCGGTGATTGCCATCGCTGTGGCTGGCAACGTGGCGCGCGAAGGCTTCTCGCTGGTTCGGCGCTCGGCCGACGGCCTGATGGACCGGGCGGTCGAGCCCGAGGTAATGCAGCAGATCGACGCCGTGCTCGCCGGCTTTGTGCACCCGACGACGTTGCGCTTCGACCACGTGACAACCCGACGCGCGGGCCAGCGCCGCTTTGTCGACATGCACATGCACATGCCCCCCAGCTGGTCGCTGCAGCGCGCGGCCGCTGTGCGCGCCTCGGTCGAGCAGGCGCTGATGAGCGAGGTGCCGGGGCTGCGCGCGACGATCCAGTTGCTGCCGATGGATGTCGAGTCCCACTTCGATGACCAGCGAGACCTGATTTGATTGCCCTGGTGCAGCGCGTGCGACAGGCGCACGTCGAGGTCGCGGGGCAGACCCTGGGAGCGATCGAGCAGGGCCTGCTGGTCTTCGTCTGCGCCGAGCCCAATGACGACGACAGCCACGCGGCGAGATTGGTCATCAAGCTGCTCAACTTGCGCCTGTTCGCCGATGCTGCCGGCAAGATGAACCTCAGCGTGCAAGACGTCGCCGGCGGCTTGCTGATCGTTTCGCAGTTCACCCTGGCCGCCGACACCCGCAGCGGCAACCGGCCGGGCTTCACTGGCGCAGCCACGCCGGCAGTTGGCCGCGCGCTCTATGAGCGTGTGTTGGCGCTGGCGCGTGCGGCGCATCCGGTGGTGGCCGCTGGCGAGTTCGGTGCCGACATGCAGGTCCACCTGGTCAACGACGGGCCGGTGACGATCCCGCTCAAGCTGTAGCCAAACAGTTGCCAAGGATCTCGAGCGCCGCGTCCATCTGGGTGATGGGCGTGATCAGCGGCGGCGTCATGGTCAGCCCATGGCCCGTCCTGGTCTTGGGTGACAGCCCGCGCGACAGAGCACGGTCAAGCGTCAGCTCGGCAGTATTCGGCGCCGGCGCCTTGGCCGCGCGGTGGGTGACCCGCTCGATGCCCCGGAGCCAGCCGTTGTCGCGCGCGTCGCCTATCCAGGCACGACGCCGCGTCATCGCTTGCGGACGCGCCAGCGCATGTGCACCGACCCGCGCAGCGTTCGCGACCCGACCCGCCCGCTCGATGGCGGCGAGCGCGGCCTGGGCGGCACGGGCCGTGATCGGGTTCTTCGTGAGGGTGAAGTCGCCGAATGCGCAGGCACCGGCAACGTCGGGGTCGTCGCGCGCCAGCAGCGCCCGCGTTGGCGCGTCGAGGTGCTCCTGTTGCCAGGCGCTGCGGCCGCGGTGTGTGATTGACGTCGCCCTCGCTCTGCGATGGCTGAGGCTTCGGATGTCAGCGATTACCGTAGAGACGGATCACCGGCCAGCCGCGCTGCAGGGCGACTGCCGCCAACTGCGCATCGGGGTTGACGACCACCGCGTGTTGAACCGCGGTCAGCAGCGGCAGGTCGTTGATCGAATCGCTGTAGAAGGTGGTCTCGCAATCGCGCCAAGCGATCCCGCGCGCCTGCAGCCAGGCGTGCAGGCGCTCGACCTTGCCCTCACGCATGTTCAGCGTGCCGAGCGTGCGGCCGCTGAAGTTGCCTGCCGCATCGAGCTCGCACTCGGTGGCGATCAGGTGCTCGATGTCGAGGTGGATCGCGGTCAATTCGGTGATGAAACGGTTGGTGGCTGTCGTCAGCAGCACCAGGTCTCCGGCGTCGCCATGGCGCTGCACCAGCTCGTGGGCAGCGGCACCGATGCGCGGCGCCACCACCTTGGCCAGGAACTCGCTGCGCAGCGGCTCCCACTCGGGCCGCGTGCGTGCTGTCAGCGTCGAGACGTAGAAGTCGCAGAAGGCCTGGGTGCTGACGCTGCCGGCGCGGTAGTTGCGATCCATCTGTGCATTGCGTACACCGAAGCTCTCGCGGTCGAGCACGCCACGTTCGATCAGGAAGTCGCACCACAGCCCATCGCTGTCGCCGTCGAGCAGGGTGTGGTCGAGATCGAACAGTACCAGGCGCATCACAGCGTGCGCAAGTGCCAGGCCTTGGGCCGCGTGAAGGTCCGGATACCGTCGCTGGACAGGGTCAGGCCGATGCCCGAGTCCCCATGGCCCGACCAGGGCAGTCGTGGGCTGACGCGGTCGCAGCAGTTCCAGTAGACGCTACCGGCATTCACGCGCGCCAGCAGTTCACGGGCGCTGGCGTCACTTTGCGTGAAGACGCCGGCCGTCAGGCCATAGCGTGTGTCGTTCATCAAGGCCACGGCTTCGTCATCGCTGACCACGCTCTGGATGCCGATGATCGGGCCGAAGCTCTCTTCACGCATCAACGCCATCGTGTGGTTCACGCCGCTAAAGACGGTGGGTGCGAACCAGTTACCGGGCCCGGGTAGGCGCTGGCCGCCGCAACGCAGCGTCGCGCCCTTGGCCTTCGCGTCCGCGACCTGGTCTTCGAGGACATCGAGCTGGGGTGAACGCGCAATCGCGCCGATGTAGGTGGCCGGGTCCATCGGGTCGCCACGTTTGAAGCCCGCGACCGTGGCAAGGAAGTGCTCGACGAAGGCGTCATGCAGGCTCTCGTGCACGTAAATGCGTTCGACCGAGCAGCAACTCTGGCCGGTGTTGTACATCGCGCCATCGGCCAGGCTCTCGGCGGCGGCCCGCACGTCAGCGTCGGCGCGCACATAGCTGGGGTCCTTGCCGCCGAGTTCGAGCTGAACCTTGACCAGGCGAGATGCCAGGGTCTGCGCGATGCGCACGCCGGTGGCGTGGCTGCCGGTGAAGAACAGACCGTCGATGCGCTGCGCGAGCAGGGCGGCGCCGACCTCGCCCGCGCCGATCACGGACTGCATCGCGTCCTTCGGTACACCCGCCGCGTGCAGCAGGCGCGTGATGTGCAGCCCCGTGAGCGCGGCGTACTCCGAGGGTTTGTACAACACGGCATTGCCCGTCAGCAGCGCCGGCACGATGACATTGCAGCCGACGAAGTAGGGGTAGTTCCAGGCAGAGATGTTGGCCACCACGCCCAGCGGGATGTGTGTTGTGCGCTCTTGCATGCCGCCGCTGTCGAAGACCGGCTCATCGCGGATGGCTGCTTCGGTTTGTTCGAGAAAGAAGTCGATGCGCGGCAAGAGGCCATTCAACTCGTTCTTTGCCTGTGCGATCGGCTTGCCGACTTCCTGCGTCAGTGTGGCCGCCAGGGTGTCGACCTCGGCCAGCAGCAGCGCCCGAAAGCGCTGGATACAAGCCAGCCGCTCGGCCGTCGGCGTCGCGGCCCAGCGCGGCTGCGCGACGCGTGCCGCTGCGGCCTTGGCTGCCACGCTGGCCAGGTCGTCGGCCGCGATTTCGGCGATCTGCGCGCCGGTGGCGGGGTTGTGGATCGCAAGGAGAGCGGTCATGGTTTACGGGCGGCATGCGCCGCTGCCAGAAAGTCCTGAAGCATCGGCGCGTCGTCGAACTGCCCCGGCTCGGCCGGGTCGTGGAACTCGGGGTGCCACTGCACGGCCGCCACGTAGGTCGGCCCGCGCCGGCGCACCGCTTCGATCATGCCGTCCTCGGGGCAACGCGCCTCGACCACGAAATCGGCTGCCAGGTCCTTGATGCCTTGATGGTGAATGCTGTTGGCGGTGGCCCGGGTGACGCCGGGGTAGAGCTGCGCCAGGCGCGTGCCCGGCACCAGCTCGATCTCATGGAAATGCTGCTCGTAGCGTTGCGGCTCGCGGTGATTGCGCGACGCGGGCTGCTGTGTTGCGATGTCTTGCAGCAGGGTGCCGCCAAAGCGCACGTTGAGCATTTGCAGGCCGCGGCAGATGCCGAACACCGGTTTGCCGGCGGCCACGAAGGCATCGAGCAGTTCGAGTTCGTGCAGGTCGCGCACCCGGTCGCCGCGCCAGTCGGGATGCAGCGCCGCCTCGCCGTAGGTTTCGGGGGCGACATCGGCGCCGCCTTGCAGCACCAAGCCGTCGAGTGCGGCGGCATAGTCGCCCAGGTGCAAGTCGCTGCGGGTGACGATGCTGTCGCGCGTGACGGCCGGCACCATCACGGCGATGGCCTGGCCGGAAAGGACCCAATGCGCCACCGACTGTTCGAGGATGTGCAGTGTCTTGGTGAACATGCCGCCGAGCGCGGCGGCGGCCGGCGAATCGGGGTAGTGGATTCGCGGCGAGATGCCGATCAAGAGAGGCTTGCCGTCGGCGCCGCTCACATCGCCTCCAGGAACAGACGCTCGTAGTCGGCAGCGCTGGCCGGCCGTGGGTTGGTCTGGCTGGTGAAGTCCTTCTCGGCCAACGGCACCAGCAGCGGCAGTTGCTCGCGTTTGACGCCGCGCGCAGCCAGGCCGCCGTTGATGCCGATGCTGGCCTTCAGCTCCCGCAGCCAGGGCACGAAGGCCGCGCCGCCGTTCTTCAGGCCTGTTGCATGGGCCAGCTCGTCGAACTTGGCCGGCACGGCCTCGAAATTCCAGGCCAGCACCGTGTCGATCATCAACGCATTGGCCAAGCCGTGGTGCAGGTCGCACACGGCGCCCAGCGCATGGGCGCAGGCGTGCACCGAGCCGAGGTCTTTCTGGAAGGCGATGGCGCCCATCATCGAACTCATCAGCATGTCGGCGCGGGCTTGTAAGTTGCCGGGCTCGCGCACGGCCATCGCAAGCGCGCGCGCTCCGATGCGCAGGCCTTCGAGTGCAAGGCCGTCGCACAGCGGGTGGTAGGCGGGCGAGAGATAGCTTTCGATGTTGTGCGTGAGCGCATCCATGCCGGTGGCGGCGGTGACGGCGGCGGGCAAACCAAGAGTCAACTCAGGGTCGGCAAAGACCATGCGCGCCAGAATCTTGGCGCTGAACACCGTGCGCTTGTGGTGCGTGTCGTTCTGGCTCACCACGGCGGAGCGGCCGACTTCGCTGCCGGTGCCGGCCGTCGTCGGGAGCGCTACGAAGTAGGGCAGGGCATTCGCGATCGGCCGCACCTGCGGGTGGTCCCACACGTAGTCCAGGATGTCGCCCTCGTGCACCGCCATCAGGCCGACCACCTTGGCCACGTCCAGCGCGGCGCCGCCGCCGAAGCCGATCACGCAGTCGGCGGCGTGCGCCTTGAACGCCGCGGCGCCGGCCATCACCTGAGCGCAAGTCGGGTTGCCGAAGACGCCATCGAACACGCCCACGGCGAGCCCGGGCAGGTGCGTCTTGAACTCGGCCATCACCGGCAGTGCCGCCAGGCCGCGGTCGGTGACGATCAAGGGGCGCCCGAGACCCTGTTCGCGCAGGTGCTCGGCAACCAGCTTGCGCGCGCCGGCACCGAAGGCGATCGGCGTGGGGAAGGAAAAACGGGTGATGGTCATGGTCTTCAAATGACTTCGAAGTAACGCTTCAATTCCCAATCGGTCACGGCATCCTGCCACTGGCGGTATTCCCAGTCGCGGGTGGCGGCGAAGTGCTCGACGAAGGTGTCGCCGAACCAGTCTCGGGCGATGTCGCTGGCGCGAAAGTTCTTCGTCGTCTCCAGGAGTGATCGCGGTGCGCGCGGGATGTTCTCCGCCCCCTGGTTGGTGCCGGTGATCGGCGGTGCGATCAGCTTCAGGCCCTTCTCGACGCCATGCAAGCCAGCGGCAATCACCGCGGCCATTGCCAGGTAGGGGTTGACGTCGGCGCCCGGGCAGCGCGTCTCCAGACGCGTGGCCTTCGGGCTGCCGGCGATGACGCGAAAGCTCGCGGTACGGTTGTCGATGCCCCAGGTCGGCTTGACGGGCGCCCAGAAGCCATCGACCAGGCGCTTGTAGCTGTTGACCGTCGGCCAGAACATCGGCGCGAACTCCATCAGGCAGGCCACTTGGCCCGCGAGGTAGCTCTCGAACAGCAGGCTCATCGAGCGCTTGTTCTTGGCGTCATAGAACAGGTTGCGCTTGCCGTCCGACAGGCTCTGGTGAATGTGGCCGCTGCAGCCCGGGTACTGGGCGCTCCACTTGGCCATGAAGCTGGGCATGATGCCGAAGCGGTGACCGATTTCCTTGGCACCGGTCTTGAACAGGATCGCGCGGTCAGCCGCCTCCAGCGCTTCGCTGAAGGTGATCGCGACTTCATAGACGCCCGGGCCCGTCTCAGTGTGCAGGCCCTCGATCGGCACCCCGAAGGCGGCCATCTCGTCCATCAATGCGTTGAAGAACTCGCGGTTCTGGTTCATGCGTAGCAACGAGTAGCCGAACATGCCCGGCGTCAGGTTGGTCGGGCCCACGCCCTTCTTCTCGGCCCAACTGTGGGGCGTCTCGAGAAAATTGAACCACTCGAACTCCATGCCGGCCATAGGCAGCACGCCGAGCTTCTCGGCCCGCTTCAAGACCCGCTTGAGCGTCTGGCGCGGGCAGACCGCATAGGGCGTGCCGTCGGCATTCACGAACTCGCCGAGGAAGAAGGGCACCCCGCCGTCCCAGGGCACCTGCCGCGCGGTGGTCAGGTCGATGCGCGCCAGCGCGTCGGGGAAGCCGTGCTGCCAGCCGGTGACCTGGGTGTTGTCGTAGCAGACGTCTTGCGAGTCCCAGCCGAAGACGACGTCGCAGAAACCGAAGCCGCCGTTCGGGTGAGGCTGGGCCGCGCCGAAGAACTTGTCGCGGTGCAGGTACTTGCCGCGCAGGACGCCGTCGATGTCGCTGCAGGCGACCTTGACTTTGACACTCTCGGAAGCGCGCACGGCGGCCAGCGCCGGATGTTCCTTGATGCTCTTGTTGGCCATGACGGTTCCTCAGAGTGCCGGTGCGCCGGAAGCGATGCCCATCTCGCGCAATGTATCGGCCACGGCGTTGACGGCCTGCTGCATCTCGTTGCGCCCGATCGCGCCGATGCAGCCGACACGGAAGGTCTCGACCTGGGTCAGCTTGCCCGGGTAGAGGATGAAGCCGCGCGCCTTGGCTGCGGCATAGAAGCGCTTGAATTCGTAGCGCGTGTCAGCCGGGGCGTGGAAGGTGACGATGATCGGCGCCTGCAGCTCCGGGCGCAGGAAGGGCCGCAGTCCGAGCGCAGCGAGGCCGTCGATCAGCGTGCGGCAGTTGTCGGCGTAGCGCGCCAGCCGGGCCGGCTGGCCGCCTTCTTCGACGAACAGCGCTACGGCTTCGGCCAGAGCCACCATCACATGCGTGGGCGGCGTAAAGCGCCACTGGGACGTCTTCTCCATATAGACATGCTGGTCGTGCAGGTCCATCGCCAGCGATTGGCTGTTGCCCGCGCAGCCGTCGAGGATGGCCTTGCGCAAGAACACAAAGCCCATGCCGGGCACGCCTTCGAGGCACTTGCCGCTGGCGGCCACCAGGGCATCGAAACGCACGCTGCGGGCATCGATCGGCAGCGCACCGAAGGAGCTCATTGCATCGACGATCAAGCCCTTGCCATGGCTCTCGCAAACCTTGGCCACGGCAGCCAGCGGATTGAGCACGCCGGTGCCGGTTTCACAGTGGATCAGGATCACATGCGTGATCGAGGCATCGGCCCCGAGCCTGTCGTTGAGCGCCGCGGCAGACACGGGCTCGTCTTCGGCGAAGGCCAGCAGGCTGGCACGGCGGCCCATCATCTGCGTCAGCTTGGCGGCGCGCTTGCAGTAGGCGCCGTTGTCGAGCACCAGCACATGGCCCCCCTTGTCACCCGGCGGCACCACCGTTGCCACGGCGGCCTCGACGCTGAAGGTGCCGCTGCCCTGCAGGGGCACGACGACATGACTGTCCTGACCGTGCACGATGTCGAGCAGGCGCGAGCGCAGCTGCGCCGTGACGGCGTTGAAGTCGGCGTCCCATGAGCCCCAGTCCTTGAGCATCGCCAGCTTGGTGCGCAGCGTGGTGGTCAGCGGGCCGGGGGTCAGCAAGATGGGGTCGCGGTCCATGGCAGTCGCTCGTCGGAGGGGTGGATCAAGGCTTGCGCCAGGCCTGCGTGCGCCGGTCTACGGCCCACGACAGACCCAGGAACAGCAGCGTGGCGACGGCGTTGGCGGCGGCGATCAGCATCGCCATGGCCGCCGCGGCGCCGATCTCGCCAGCTTCATCGAGGTTCAGGATCGCGATCGAGGCGACTTTGGTGTCGGGCGAATACAGGAACACCACCGCCGAGATGGTGGTCATCGCATTGATGAAGAAGTAGCGCGCGATGTCGACCAGTGCCGGCGTGCAGATTGGCAGCGTGACGCGCCAGAAGGTCTTGTAGAAAGGCACCTTCAGCGAGGCCGACACCGCCTCGAACTCGGCGTCCAGGCTCTTCAAGGCGGTCACCGCCGTCAGATGACCGGTGGTGTAGAAGTGGACGATGGTGCAGATCGTGAGCAAGGCGATGCTGTGGTACAGGCCATTCAGCGGGTTGGCGGGTGCGTTGAAGAAGAAGATGTAGCCCAGGCCAAGCACCAGGCCGGGCACGGCCATCGGCAACATCGCCAGCAGTCGCAGCAGGGAGCGCAGGCTGTCCAGGCCCTTGGTTTTCTCGAGCAGGTAGGCACCGCTGAAGACCAACGCGGTGCCAAACAGCGCCGTGCCCCCGGCCACCTTCAGGCTGTTGACGAAGGCCCCGCCGACTTCGGCGTCGACGAGTCCCATGGTGTAGTGGCGCAGGCTGGGCTGCAGGTTGTAAGGCCAGAAGCTGACGAAGGACGCGAACAAGGCCATCCCCAGCATGGCCAGGATCAGCAACGCTACGGCGCTGCAGTAGGCGGTCATCAACGCGTCGTACATCGGCGCCGGCTTGGGCGCGTAGGGCACGGCGCGCGCGCTGAGCATGGCGGTCTGCTTGCGGCTGACCCAGTGGTCGACCGCGAAGGTCAGCACGGCCGGCGCCAGCAGCAGCAGGGCCACGACCGCGCCACGCTGGAAATCCTGCTGGCCGATGACGAGCTTGAATACATCGGTGGCCAGCACATTGAAGTTGCCGCCGATCACCTTGGGGATGCCGAAGTCGGTGATGACCAGGGTGAAGGTGACCAGCGCGGCCGAGATCAGGCCGTACTTGGCGCCGGGCAGGGTGATGGTCCAGAACTTTCGTGTTGCCGTGGTGCCCATCGCGTCGGCGGCCTCGTACAGGCGCGCGTCGGCCAGGGTCAGGGCCGTGATCAGGATCATCAGTGCGTGCGGGAAGACGGAGAAGATCTCCGCCAGCACGATGCCTGGCGCGCCGTAGATTTCCCGGATGCCCACGGCCAGCATCAGGTCTCGCAGCACGCCCTGGTTGCCGAACCAGTAGATCAGCGAAATGGCCGACAGCAGCGAGGGCGCCAGCAGCGGCACCAGCGTCAGGGCCCGGAAGGCGCCTTTGTAGGGCATGCAACTGCGCGTCAGGGCGTAGGCGAAGCCGAAAGCCAGGGGAATCGTCACCAGGGTGACCAGCGACGACACCCACAGGCTGTTCCACAGCGAGTCCAGCAGTGACGGCGTCCTGGCATAGGCGATGAAGTTGGCCAGGGCGACGAAGCGACCGTCGGTGTCTTCGAGCGATTGCAGCAGGATGGTGCCCAGTGGCAGGGCCAGGAAGGCTATCAGCGCCAGCGCCACGGCAGCCAGCGCGAGGTGCGCCAGGCGGTCGGTCCAGTGGGCGCGCTGACGCACCGAGGGCCGGGCCGCGGCGGCCAGGGTCATCAGAACAGCCTCATCCGATCCGGCATCAGCCGCAGCGGCAGCCGGCCGCCGGCCTCGAGCTGGTGCTCGGCGAGGAAGTTGAGCGACAGGTAGACCGTCAGCCGATGCTCGCCGAGATCGGCGCTGCGCACCCGCACCAGGCAGTAGGAGCCGAGGAACTCGATCTTCTCGATCTCGGCCTCGAAGACATTTGAGTCACCTGCCGCGATCGGACGTGCCAGCACATCTTCAGGCCGCAGGTAGACGCGCACGTCGGCGCCGATGGCACCGTCGTGCGCGCAGTCGAAGCTGCGCGCGCCCAGGCGTACGCGATTGCCGGCCTCCAGCGTTGCCGGCAGGGCGTTGATGCGGCCGACAAAATCGGCCACGAACGGCGTGGCCGGCTCGCGGTACACCTGCATCGGGGTGCCGACCTGATCGACCCGGCCGTGCTCCATCACGACGATGCGGTCGGCCACCGACAAGGCTTCCTCCTGGTCGTGGGTGACCATGATGGTGGTCACGCCGAGCTTGCGCTGCAGGCTGCGGATCTCCGAGCGCAGGTGAACGCGGACGATGGCGTCGAGCGCCGACAGCGGCTCGTCGAGCAACAACAAGCCGGGTTGGGTGGCCAAGGCGCGGGCCAGCGCGATGCGCTGTTGCTGGCCGCCCGAAAGCTGGCTCGGAAACTTGCCCTCGCTGCCCGGCAGGCCGACCAATGCCACGAGCTCCTGCACGCGGGCCCGTACCTCGGCCTGGGGCGTCTTGCGGTTGACCAGGCCATAAGCCACGTTGTCGGCCACGCTCAGGTTGGGGAACAGCGCGTACGACTGGAACACGATGCCGTAGTCGCGCTCGGCGGGCGGCAGGGTCGAGATGTCGCGCCCCGCCTGTTGGATGCGCCCGGCGCTTTGCACCTCCAGCCCGGCGATGATGCGCAGCAGCGTGGTCTTGCCGCAGCCCGACGGTCCGAGGAAACAGACGAACTCCCCCTGGGCGATGTCGAGATCAATGCCCTTGAGCGCACTGAAACTGCCGAAATCCTTGCGGATGCCCGAGAGGCGCAGGAAGGGTGCGGTCACGGACGGTGCAGGCGGCAAGCCTGGCAGACGCCGCGGATGCGGCAGGGCCGGTCCGCTGACGTGCCCCCTTGAGGGCGAGCGGCCTGAGCCGCTTCGGCGGTGATCAACGCTTCTCAGACTTGGCGTTGTAGCGCTTGGTCCATTCGGCCAGGACACGTTCGCGGTTCGCGGCGGCGACCGCGAAGTCCATCTTCACCAGACGGGCCTCATAGTCTGCCGGCACGTTGGCCAAGGGTTGGGCCACGCCAGGCTGCGCGGTAATGGCGAAGTTCTTGCCATACAGCAGCATGGCGTCCTTGCTCGAGGCCCAGTCAGCCAGCTTCTTGACGGCGTCGAGTTTCTTTGTGCCCTTGTGGATCGCAAAGGCCTCCAGATCCCAGCCCAAACCTTCCTTCGGAAACACCAGGTCGATCGGCGCGCCCTTGGCCTTGTTGGCGTTGGCGCGGTACTCGAAGGAGATGCCGACCACGTACTCGCCGGCGCTGGCCATGTTGCAGGGCTTGGAGCCGGAGTGGGTGTACTGGCCGATGTTCTCGTGCAGGGCGTCCATGTACTTCCAGCCGCCGCCCTTGCCGTTGTCGTCGCCAAAGAGCGTGAGCCAGGCGGTGACGTCGAAGTAGCCGGTGCCGGAGCTTGCCGGGTTGGGCATCACGACCTGACCCTTGTAGACCGGCTTGATCAGATCTTTCCAGGTTTCCGGCTTGGGGATGTTCTTCTTCTTCGCCTCGACGGTGTTGAAGCACACCGTGGCGCCCCACACGTCCATGCCAAACCAGGCCGGCGGGTTCTTCTTGTCGACGTACTTGCTCATCAGGGCGTCGAAATTGAGCGGCCGGTAGGGCTCGAGCATGCCGTTCTTGTCGAGCAGGGCCAAGCTGGATGCGGCCACCCCCATCACGGCATCGGCCTGCGGGTTGGCCTTCTCGGCCAGCAACTTGGCGGTGATGATGCCCGTCGAATCGCGCACCCACTTGATCTCGATGTCGGGGTGAGCCTTGTTGAAACCTTCTTGGTAGGCCTTCAATTGATCAGTTTCCAGAGCGGTGTAGACCAGTAGCGTGGTCTTGGTCTGGGCCGATGCAGCCAGAGAAAGCGCAAGCGCTGCGCCGGCAAGGGCCAATAGTCCAGGGATGCGCATGGGGAGACTCCTCGTGTGGATTCGGTGGGTCGGAACCGCGCAGCATGCAGCAGGGGTGGTGACAGTCTGATGACGCCGAGCGCAGCAACAATCTAACGCGCCGTTTCATTTCGTGTCAACGGTATTTTGCCGATTGTTGACAATTTACTTTCCTGGCGGTTCAATCGGGCCATGACCGACGCACGCCACCCGACCATTGCGCTGCTGCAGTCGAGCTCGCTCACGTCGGTGGTGCAGCAGGAGATTGAGCGGCGCATCCTGCGAGGCGAACTGGCGCCCGGGGCCAAGCTGATAGAGGCCGCCCTGGCCGAGGCGCTGGGGGTGTCTCGGGGTCCCGTGCGCGAGGCCTTTCGCATGCTCGAAGAAGCCGGCCTGGTGCGCCAGGAAAAGAACCGTGGCGTCTTCGTGCGCAGCATCCCTCTGGACGAAGCGATGGAGATCTTCGACCTGCGCGCGATGATGGATGAGTCCGTCGGTCGCAGTCTGGCCGCCTCGATCACGCCCGAGCAGTTGCGCCAGGTGCGCGCGATGGTCGAGGCGATGGAGAAGGCGGTCAAGGCCGGCGATGTCGACAGCTACCACCTGCTCAACCTGGAGTTCCACGACACGTTGGTAGCCTTCAGTGGCAACCGCAAGCTGACCGCGCTCTACCGTCGCTTGATCAATGAGTTGTCGCTTTTTCGACGCATGAACCTGGCCGATGCCAAACTGTTGCCGATCTCGGCCAGTGAGCACCGCGCGATCGTCAAGGCGATTGCCAGCGGCGACCCCGACGCTGCCGGCCGCGCGATGCGCCAGCACGTGATGGACAGCAAACAGCGTACCCAACGCAACAACCCGCCGGCATCGGCACCGGGGCTGCGCACGCCCCGGCCACAGCCCGCTGCCGTCACCAAGAGAGCACTGCATGTCTGAAGCGACTGTCGACGTCAACGGCCGACGCTACGCCCTGCCGCGTCAGCCCACGGTGCTGGTCTGCATCGACGGCTGCGAGCCCGACTACCTGGCGCAGGCGGTCGCCGGTGGCCACACCCCCTGGCTCGAGCGCACCCTGGCGCGTGGCACCGCCCTGATCGCCGACTGTGTGGTGCCCACCTTCACCAACCCGAACAACCTGTCGATCGTGACAGGTGTACCGCCGTCGGTGCATGGCATTTGCGGCAACTTCCTGTATGACGTCGAGAGCGGTTGCGAGGTCATGATGAACGACCCGAAGTGGCTGCGGGCGCCGACCATCCTGGCCGCGTTGGCCGGCGCTGGCCAGCGTTGCGCCGTGATCACGGCCAAGGACAAGCTGCGCAAGTTGCTGGGCAAGGGCATGGACCCGAGCCAGGGCGGGATCTGCTTCTCGTCGGAGAAGGCCGACGTCGCGACCGAGGCCGAGAACGGCATTGCCGATGTCCTGTCGCTGGTGGGCCAGCCGCTGCCCGATGTCTACAGCGCGGCACTCTCGGAGTTCGTCTTTGCGGCCGGTGTGCGCCTGATGGGCACGCGCCGGCCGGACGTGATGTACCTGTCGACCACCGACTACATCCAGCACAAGCACGCCCCTGGCATGCCCGGGGCGAATGCCTTCTACGCCATGATGGACGGCTACCTGGCGGCGCTCGAGGAAATGGGTTGCGTGATCGCGCTGACCGCCGACCACGGCATGAACGCCAAGACCCGCATGGACGGCAAGCCGGACGTGATCTACCTGCAAGACAGGCTCGACGGCTGGTTCGGCGCCGGTGTGGCCCGCACCATCCTGCCGATCACCGATCCCTATGTCGTGCACCACGGTGCGCTGGGCTCCTTTGCCACGGTCTATCTGCCGCACGATCGGGTCGAAGCGGCCGCCGCGCGCATCGCCCGGCTGCGCGGCATCGAGCGGGTGCTGACGCGCGCCGAGGCCGCCGAGGCCTACGAATTGCCGGCAGACCGCATCGGCGACCTGGTGGTCGTGTCGGAGCGCTCGGTGGTGATCGGCACCGCTGCGGCGCGTCACGACCTCTCGGCGTTGGAAGTGCCGTTGCGCTCGCATGGTGGCGTTTCGGAGCAGCGCGTGCCCTTGATCTTGAACCGGCCCATTGCCGGGCTCGAAGAGGGGCGGCGCTGGCGCAACTTCGACGCCTTCGACCTGGCTCTCAACCGGGCGCAATGACGGCCATGCGCGTCGAAGCCTTGCGCATTGCCGGCGAGCGGGTTGGCGCCGACCGCGGGGGCGACCGGATCATCCTCGTTCACAACCCCTACTCCGGCGCGCTCGTCGGCAGCGTGCCCAAGGCCACGCTTGATGAGGTGCGGCGGGCGCTCGAGATCGCGCGGGCCAGCAAGCCCCGCCTGAGCCGCTTCGAGCGCAGCAACGTCCTGAACACGGCGGCGGCCCTTGTGCGCCAGCGCACGCCCGGCATCGCTGCGCTGATTTCGGCCGAGTCGGGGCTGTCGATCAGGGATGCCGTCTACGAGGCCGGCCGCGTCGCCGACGTCTTGATGTTCGGCGCCAATGCGTGCCTGAACGACGACGCCCAGACTTTCTCCTGCGACATCACGCCGCACGGCCGCAAGCGCCGTGTCCACACCCAGCGCGAACCGCTGTTGGGGGTGATCACGGCGATCACACCTTTCAACCACCCGATGAACCAGGTGGCGCACAAGGTCGTTCCTGCGGTGGCCACCAACAACCGCATGGTGCTCAAGCCCTCGGAGAAGGTGCCGCTGTCGGCGTTGTTTTTTGCCGACCTGCTGTACGAGGCCGGGCTGCCACCGGAGATGCTCAGCGTGATCACCGGCGACCCGAAGGAGATTGCCGACGAGTTGCTGACCAGCCCGCACGTCGACCTGATCACCTTTACAGGCGGCGTGTCCATCGGCAAGTACATTGCCGCGAAGGCCGGCTACCGCCGCGTGGTGCTCGAGCTCGGCGGCAACGATCCGATCATCGTCATGGACGATGCCGATCTCGACGAAGCGTCGACGCTCGCGGTGCAGGGCTCGTACAAGAACTCCGGACAGCGCTGCACGGCCGTGAAGCGCCTGCTGGTGCACCAGGCGGTGGCCGCGCGCTTCACCGAACTGGTGGTCGAGAAGACGAAGGCCTGGCGCTTCGGCGATCCGGCCGACCCGGCGGTCGACATGGGCACCGTGATCGACGAGGCCTCGGCGCGCCTGTTCGAGGCCAGGGTGAACGACGCCGTGGCCCAGGGTGCGCGCCTGCTGCACGGCAACCAGCGCGAGGGTGCGCTCTACGCGCCGACCGTTCTCGACCGGGTCGACCCATCGATGACCCTGGTGCGCGAGGAAACCTTCGGGCCGGTCTCGCCGATCATTGCCTTTCGCGACGTCGACCATGCCATCGCCATCGCCAATGGCACCGCTTACGGCCTGTCGTCGTCGATCTGCAGCCAGCGCATGGACGTCATCACGCGCTTCATCAACGAACTGCACGTGGGTACCGTCAACGTGCGCGAAGTGCCGGGATACCGCCTTGAGCTGACACCCTTCGGCGGCATCAAGGACTCCGGTCTGGGCTACAAGGAAGGGGTTCAGGAGGCGATGAAGTGCTTCACCAATCTCAAGACCTACAGCCTGCCGTGGGTCTGACGCTGAAAGTCCTCACCATCGCCGCATGCTCAACCTGCTGAACCTGCTCGCCGCGATCGCCCTGCTGGTCTGGGGCACGCAGATCGTGCGCACCGGCATCCTGCGGGTGCTGGGCGAGAACCTGCGGCAAGTGCTGGCCCAAAGCATGGGGTCGCGCTGGAAGGCATTGCTGGCCGGCTTGGGCGTCGCCAGCCTGGTCCAGTCGAGCACGGCAACCTGCCTGATCATGGCCTCCTTCCTCGGGCGCCATCTGGTGCCGCTGACAGCGGCCCTGGCGGTGATGCTGGGGGCTGATGTCGGTACCAGCCTGATGGCCGTCGTGTTCTCCTTCGACCTGTCGTGGCTGTCGCCGTTGCTGATCTTCGTCGGCGTGGTGCTCTACATCACACGCGACAAGACCACTGCCGGCCACCTCGGACGCGTGGCCATCGGCCTGGGCTTGATCCTGCTGTCCTTGCAGCTCATCGTGCTGCACACCCGGCCGATGATCGAGTCGCCGGCAGTGCGTTCCTTGTTGGCCGCCCTGCCGAATGAGGTTCTGCTCGACATCCTGGTCGGCGCGGCGCTCACGGTACTGTCTTACTCGAGCCTGGCCATCGTTTTGCTGACGGCCACTCTGGCCGGCTCGGGGTTGCTGCCGGTCAGCGTGGCCCTGGGCCTGGTGCTGGGCGCCAACATTGGCAGTGGCCTGCTGGCCGTGTTGTCCACGGCGAACAGCCCGGTCGAGGCGCGGCGCTTGCCGGTCGGCAACCTGATATTCAAGGTCGTCGGTTGCCTGCTGATCCTGCCCTGGCTCGGGCTGGTGCATGTGGAGTTGCAGCAGTGGGTGTCCGACGTGCACCAGCAAGTGGTGGTCTTTCACCTGGCCTTCAACGTCGCCCTGGCCTTGCTCTTCATCGGTTTCACCGGGCCCCTGGCGCGCGCTCTGGAGCGCTGGTTCACGGCGCCCAAGGCCAGCGGCACCGAGCGGCCGCAGCACCTCGATCCGTCGGCCCTGGCCACGCCCTCGCTGGCCATCAGCTGTGCGGCCCGCGAGGCCTTGCACCAGGCCGATGTGGTCGAGACCATGCTGCGCGGCATCCTGCTGGTGCTGCGCGCCAACGACCTCGAACTCTCCAAGCGCCTGCGCCACATGGACGATCAGGTCGACGGCCTCTACACCGCGATCAAGCTCTACCTGACCCAGGTATCACGTGAGGCCCTGTCGGAGCGCGAGGGCCGCCGCTGGACCGACGTGATGTCCTTCACCATCAACATGGAGCAGATCGGCGACATCATCGAGCGCGTGCTGGAGGACCTGGAAGACAAGAAGATTCGCCCCAATCGCAGCTTCTCCGACGCCGGCATGGGTGAGATCTGCCACTTGCACGAGCGCCTGGTCGCCAACCTGCGCCTGGGCATGAGCGTGTTTCTCGATGGCGGCCTGCGCGATGCACGCAAGCTGCTGGAAGAGAAGGCCCGCTTCGGCGACCTGGTGCGCGAGTACGCCGCCACCCACATCGTGCGCTTGCAGGACCGCTCGGCCCAGAGCATCGAGACCAGTTCGCTGCACCTGGACCTGATCAGTGACCTCAAGCGCATCAACTCCCACATCTGTTCCAGCGCCTATCCGATCCTCGACTCTGCCGGTGCACTGACGCAGACGCGGCTGCGCCACTCGGTGCTGGCCCCGCTGGACGCGGGTGAGTCGAAGCTTTGATGGCCCTGACCTGGCCGGTGATGTTGGCGGTGCTGGGTGGGGCCGTTCTGCACGCGGCCTGGAACGCCCTGGTCAAGTCCAGCGGCGACAAGGAACTCGACACGGCCCTGGTTCACTTCCTGGGCGCCTTGGTGGCCCTGCCCCTGCTGCTGGTGGTCGGCCTGCCGCCTGCCTCGGCCTGGCCCTTCATTGCGGCCTCGTTGCTGATCCACATCGGTTACTACATCGCCCTGGCGGGGGCCTACCAGCACGGTGAACTGGGGCTGACCTATCCCATCATGCGCGGCTTCGCGCCGCTGTGGGTGGCCCTGGGCAGCTCGGCATTGATCGGGGAGGTGCCGTCGCCGGCGGCATGGCTCGGCATCGTCGGCATCACCCTGGGCGTGGCCCTCGTGGGCCTGGCCAATCCGGGCCAAGCGCTGCACCATCGCAAGGCCCTGGCCTTCGCCTTCAGCAATGCCTTGATCATTGCAACCTACACCTTCGTCGACGGCCGCGGCGTGCGCGACACGGTGGCGGCGGGCTACGCCGCCGCGTCCTACGTGCTGTTGTTGTTCGTGCTCGACGGCCTGCCCTATCCGTCGCTGGTCTACCTGCGGCGCGACGTCGCCGGGCGTGCCGCCATCCTGGCCTACGCCCGCCGCCGCTGGCCGCTGGCCGCGCTGGGCGGCGCGGCGTCGATCGGCTCCTACGCCATCGCGTTGTGGGCGATGACGGTCGCGCCGATCGCCAGCGTGGCGGCGTTGCGCGAAACCTCGGTGTTGTTCGCAGCCCTGTTTGGCGTCTGGTTCCTGAAAGAGAAGTTCGGCCTGCAACGCGGCATCGGTACGCTGGTCATCGTGGCCGGTGTGATGGCGCTGCGGCTCGGCTAGTGCAGGAGACAAGCGGATGGCGTTACCCACCCAGGCGCGTGTCGTCATCGTCGGCGGCGGTATCGCCGGCTGCTCCACCGCCTACCACCTGACCCAGCTCGGCATCGCGGATGTGCTGCTGCTCGAACAAGGCAAACTGACCTGCGGCACCACTTGGCACGCGGCGGGCCTGGTCGGCCAGATGCGGCCCAACCGCAACATGACGGCGATGAGCAAGTACGGCATCGAGCTGTACAGCCGGCTCGAAGCCGAGACCGGGTTGGCCACCGGCTGGAAGCAATGCGGCAGCGTCAACGTGGCGCGCACGCCCGAGCGTTGGCAGGTCTTCAAGAAGCAGGCCGCGCTGGCGCGCAGCTTCGGCGTCGAGATGCAGCTGATCACAGCGCGCGAGGCGGGCGATCTGGTCCCGCTGCTGCACACCGAAGACTTGAGCGGCGCGGTCTGGATCCCCGGCGACGGCAAGGCCAACCCGACTGACCTGACGATGTCGCTGGCCAAAGGCGCACGCAACCGCGGCGCCAAGCTGGTCGAGGACACCGAGGTCACGGGCGTGATCGTCGAGAACGGCCGTGTGGCTGGCGTGCGCACTGCCGCCGGCGACGTGCGCTGCGAAACGCTCGTCAACTGCGCCGGGCAATGGTCGCGCCAGTTCGGCGCCATGGCGGGCGTCAACGTGCCGCTGTACTCGGCCGAACACTTCTACATCGTGACTGGCCAGATCGAGGGCGTGCACCCGATGCTCCCGGTGATGCGCGACCCGGACGGCTTCATCTACTACAAGGAAGAAGTGGGTGGCCTGGTGATGGGCGGCTTCGAGCCGCAGGCCAAGCCTTGGAACGTCGATCCGATTCCGGCCAGCTTCCAGTTCCAGTTGCTGGGTGAGGACTGGGATCAGTTCGAGCCCTTGATGCGCAACGCCCTCCATCGCACGCCATGCCTGGAGACCGCGCAGATCAAGATGCTGCTCAACGGCCCAGAGAGCTTCACGCCCGATGGCAACTTCATCCTCGGCGAAGCTGCCGAGTTGCGCAACTACTTCGTCTGCGCCGGTTTCAACTCGGCCGGCATCGCCAACTCCGGTGGTGCCGGGCGCCTGATCGCCGAGTGGATTGCTGGCGGCGAGGCGCCGAGCGACTTGTGGGATGTCGATATACGCCGGTTCGGGGCCTTCACGGCCAACCGCCGCGCGCTGGCGCAGCGCACCGCAGAAACCCTTGGCCTGCACTACGCCATGCGCTGGCCGCGCCAAGAGCTGGAGAGCGCCCGGCCGCTGCGCACCTCGCCGTTGTATGACCAGCTTGCCACCCGCGGCGCCGAGTTCGGCAGCAAGAACGGCTGGGAGCGTGCCAACTACTTCCGCCGTGACGGCGCGCTGCGGCCGGCGTTCGGCCTGGCCATGCCCGGCTGGCTGCCGTGGGTGCAGGCCGAGATGCGCGCCACCCGCGAGGCCGTGGCCTTGTACGACCAGACCTCGTTCGGCAAGCTGCTGGTGCAAGGCCCAGGCGCGCTGGGCTTGCTGCAGCGCTTGTGCGCCAACGAAGTCGACGTGCCCGAGGGCCGCATGGTCTACACCGCGATGCTCAACGAGCGCGGTGGCTTCGAGAGCGACCTCACGCTGGTGCGCCAGGCGGCCGACCGTTTCCTGGTCGTTACCGGCTCAGCCCAGCCGCAGCGCGACCGTGACTGGATCGAGCGCCATGTCCAGGCCACGGAACAGGTCGTCGTCAGCGACGTCAGCGCCCTCACCAGCGTGCTGTCGCTGATGGGCCCGTGCGCCCGCGAGTTGCTGGCGCGCGTCAGCCCGAACGACCTGTCGCCGCAGGCGCTGCCGTTTTCTCACTCGTGCGAGATCGATCTCGGCCTGGCCCGCGTGCGCGCGGCTCGCATGAGCTATGTCGGCGGGCCCGGCTACGAGCTTTATGTGCCGACCGAGATGGTGCGGCATGTCTACCTGGCCCTGCACGACGCCGGCGCGGACCTCGGCTTGGCCAACGCCGGGTACTTCGCCCTCGATGCCCTGCGCATCGAGGCCGGCCGCCGCGCCTGGGGCCACGAACTCGGTCCCGATGAAACACCGTGGCAGGCGGGGCTGGCGTTCGCGGTCAAGCTTGACAAGCCGGCGCTTTTCGTCGGGCGCGCGGCGCTGTTGCGCTTGCAGGGCCAGCCGCTGACGAAGAAGCTGCTGAACTTCGTGCTCGATGATCCCGCGGCCTACGTGTGGGGCGGCGCGGCGATTCAAATCAACGGCGAGTCCGTCGGTGAGCTCGGCTCGGCCGGCTGGAGCCTGGCCGCTGGCGCCTGCGTGGGCCTGGGCTATGTGCGCGGCGCCGCGGCATGTCAGGTCCACCGCGGCACGCCGGTGGTCATCGACTTGTGGGGCGAGCCCACAGCCGCGACGGCGTGGGACGCACCCGCGTGGCCGCGGCTGAAGAAGCCCTGAGGCTGACGCCGGCTGAGCCTGGCGCTCAGGTGTGCGCCAGGCGCCGGCACAGCTCGACGGTCAGCGTCGACTGGTTCATGGTGTAGAAGTGGATGCCGGGGGCCCCGCCGGCGACCAGCTTTTCGCACAGCGAGGCGATCACATCCAGGCCGAAGGCGCGAATCGAGGCCGCGTCGTCCATGAAGCCCTCCATCCTCAGCGCCACCCAGCGCGGGATTTCGATGCCGTCGCGCTGCGCGAACTGGGCGATCTTGGCGAAGTTGTGGAAGGGCATGATGCCCGGCACGACAGGCACGTTGGCACCGAGCTTTTGCGTCTGCTCGACGAAGTGGAAGTAGGCGTCGGGGTTGAAGAAGAACTGCGTGATGGCGCTGCTCGCACCGGCCTGGACCTTCTCAACGTAGTGCTGCAGGTCGCGTGCAGCGTAACGCTGGCCGGGGTGGTACTCGGGGTAGGCCGCGACTTCGATCAACCAGTCACTCCCCTGGGTTTCGCGGATGAAGCGAACCAGGTCGGCGGCGTAGCGGAACTCGCCGCCGACGGCCGTGCCGCTGGGCAAGTCGCCGCGCAGGGCGACGATACGGCGGATGTCCTGGGCGCGGTAGGTGGCCAGCGTGGCCGCAATGCTCTCGCGCGTTGCGCCGACGCAGGACAGGTGGGGCGCCGCCTCGAAACCGGCGCCAGCGATGGCCTGCACGGTCTTGAGTGTCTTCTCGCGCGTGGTGCCGCCCGCGCCATAGGTGACGCTGAAGAACTCGGGGCTCAAGGCGCCCAACTCCCCGACCACGGTCTTGAGCTTCTCGTCGCCCACGGGGGTGTTGGGCGGGAAGAACTCGAAGCTGATCGGCACTGAATGGCTCATGTCATGCGGGCCCAAAGAAAGTGCTCACGATTCCCGTCGCCACCGGCGACAGTGCTTTCGAAATAGTCGAGCGGCGCCAAGCCGTTCTTGACGCAGGCCGCGCGCAGCCGGGCTTCGACATGGCCGTGCGCCGCAGGGTCGGTGACCAGCCCGCCCTTGCCGATGTCGGCCGGCTGCAACTCGAACTGCGGCTTGACCAGCAGCAGCAAGTGGTCGCCGACCAGCGGCACCAGGGCCGGCAATACCAGAGTCAGCGAGATGAAAGACAGGTCGGCCACGATCAGGTCGAAGCGTTGCCGCGGCAGCGTCGCGGCATCGAGGTGGCGCGCGTTGACGCCCTCGAATGCCATGACGCGCGGGTCGTCGCGCAGCCTGGGGTGCAGCTGGCCATGACCGACATCGATGCCGAGCACCGACGCTGCCCCGCGGGCCAGCAAGACCTCTGTGAACCCGCCCGTGCTCTGACCGACGTCGAGGCAGTCGAAGCCGGTAGCGTCGATGGCGGTCTGCGTGAGCGCCGCATCGAGCTTGAGCCCGGCGCGCGATACCCAGCGCAGCTCGGCGCCATCCGTGACCTCGATGTCGCAGCCCTCGGGCAGGTCCTCGCCAGCTTTGTGCGGAACGGCCCAGCCCTTGGGCCCCAGCCAGCGGACGGCGCCATGCGCAATCAGCCGCTGCGCGGCCGAACGCGTGGGCGCCAGGCCGCGGTGCAGGATGAGCTGGTCTGCGCGCATGAAGTCAGAAGGTAGTCCCCGGCGGCCGCTGCGGACCCGGCTCTGCCGTCCCGCCAGCCGCTTCGGGGTCGATCTCAATACCTGTAGGTGTCGGGCTTGTACGGGCCGGTCTTGGCCACGCCGATGTACGCTGCCTGCTCGTCGCTCAGCTCCGTCAGCATGGCACCGACCTTCTTCAGGTGCAGGCGCGCCACCTTCTCGTCCAGGTGCTTGGGCAGCACGTAGACCTTGCCGTTTTCGTACTGGCTGCTCTTGGTGAACAGCTCGATCTGGGCGATGGTCTGGTTGGCGAAGCTGGCCGACATCACGAAGCTGGGGTGGCCGGTGGCGCAGCCCAGGTTCACCAGACGGCCCTTGGCCAGCAGGGTGATCTTCTTGCCGTCGGGGAACTTGACGTGGTCGACCTGCGGCTTGATCTCGTCCCACTCGTACTGCTCGAGCGAGGCGATGTCGATCTCGTTGTCGAAGTGGCCGATGTTGCAGACGATGGCCTCGTCCTTCATCGCCAGCATGTGCGCATGCGTGATGACACGCTTGTTGCCGGTGGCGCTGACGAAGATGTCGGCCTTGTCGGCAGCGTAGTCCATGGTCACGACCTTGTAGCCTTCCATCGCGGCCTGCAGGGCGTTGATGGGGTCGATCTCGGTCACCCAGACCTGGGCGCTAAGCGCGCGCAGGGCCTGGGCCGAGCCCTTGCCCACGTCGCCGTAACCGGCGACTACGGCCACCTTGCCGGCGATCATCACGTCGGTGGCGCGCTTGATGCTGTCGACCAGCGACTCACGGCAGCCATACAGGTTGTCGAACTTGCTCTTGGTGACGCTGTCGTTCACGTTGATGGCGCGGAACATCAGCGTGCCGGCGGCCGACATCTCGTTCAGGCGGTGCACGCCGGTCGTCGTCTCTTCCGTGACGCCGATGATCTGGGCGCCCTTGCGGCTGTACCAGGTCGGGTCGATGGCCAGCTTGGCCTTGATGGCTTCGAACAGACAGATTTCTTCTTCGCTGCCCGGGTTGGCCAGCAGCGACAGGTCGGTCTCGGCACGCTTGCCCAGGTGCATCAGCAGCGTGGCGTCACCGCCGTCGTCCAGGATCATGTTCGGGCCTTCGCCTTCAGCACCCTTGCTGGCGAACTCGAAGATGCTGTGGGTGTAGTCCCAGTAGTCCTTCAGCGTCTCGCCCTTGTAGGCGAAGATGGGCGTGCCCATGACAGCCAGCGCCGCTGCCGCGTGGTCTTGCGTGCTGTAGATGTTGCAGCTGGCCCAGCGCACGTTGGCACCCAGTGCTTGCAGCGTTTCGATCAGCACGGCGGTCTGGATCGTCATGTGGATGCTGCCCGTGATGCGTGCGCCCTTGAGCGGCTGGCTCTTGGTGAACTCTTCACGAATGGCCATCAGGCCGGGCATCTCGGTCTCGGCGATCTTGATTTCCTTGCGGCCCCAGTCGGCGAGCGACAGGTCGGCAACGTGGTAGTCAAGCAGGCGGGGTTTTAGAACAGCATTCATCTTGGGCTCCAAACGGTAAGGAACCTGCGGCGATGGCCGATGGGGGATTTCAACTCACCCACGAAGACCGATCGTGCAGGTGAGCGCTGTTGCATGGGAAGTTTTCCGAGCCTGGCCTCAAGGACTGAGGTTGCAACGCTCCTCGGAAACACGTAATTCTAGCCACAAGTGGCCTTCGCCGCACCGATCGCCCCCCAGAAGCCGCGCGGGGAATCGCTGTCGGGTGTGAACTCCTGCACCGGCCCGCTGACAAACCAAGCGCGGCCGGCCAGCAACGTCGCCACCGCGCCGATCGACGCGGGGTCATTGTTCGCATACGGCAAGCGGTGCCGAAGGTGGCGCAGCGCGCGCAGTGGCCCGCGCTTCTTGCACTCTGACTTGCGGCGCGCAGGGTCGGCGATGCGCAGACAGGGGTTGCGGCAGAATCTTTGGCCACGACGACGCAGGGTGACCCATCGATGAC
>Ga0163144_10002653_pt1 | contig 40950 bp, 39 predicted proteins | sample OliLak19BULKMAT1_FD_123175 | JGI IMG/M metagenome (GOLD analysis project Ga0163144, IMG submission 123175) | Freshwater microbial mat bacterial communities from Lake Vanda, McMurdo Dry Valleys, Antarctica - Oligotrophic Lake LV.19.BULKMAT1 | ecosystem: Environmental > Aquatic > Freshwater >...
ATGTTTCTGTCAGGCGCACTTTTACGATGAACGTGCAGGGCTGCCCGGGGCGCTGCGGGGCGGTGCGTCGGTCAGACGCACTTTCGTGATGAACGTGCACGGCCGGATCCCCAGACGACACTCAGCTGCATTCTGGGGAGAGGTCCACGAGGGACTCGTCATGAAAGTGCGCCTGACGCACGCATGTTTCTCTCAGGCGCACTTTTGCGATGAACGTGCAGGGCTGCCCGCGGCGCACGAGCGCAGTGCCAGGTCAGGTGCGTCGGTCAGGTGCGTCGGTCAGACGCCCCGGTGCCCCGTTGCGTGGCATCTCGCAACGCGAGCGCAAGGCGTTGCCGCGCGCGCTGATGCGCTCGTAGGGTCCTCGCGGGCACGATGATCGCCCCAATCAGCCGGAGGATCACCATGGCCACGACCACCAAGAGTCGACGCTCCACGAACGGCCGCCACTCGCCCGACCCGAAGTTGAGCGCCACGGCACCCCAGATCCAACGCTACGGCACGCTGCGTCAGCTGCCCATTGGCCTGCCTGACAAGGCGCGCGCCGGGTCCTGTGTCGTCCTCAACGAGATCCTGGCCGACACGATGATCCTCTACGCGCTCTACAAGAAGCATCACTGGCTGGTCGCGGGCCCCACCTTCTACCAGCTGCACCTCCTCTTCGACAAGCATGCCGAGGATCAGCTCGTGCTGATCGACGATCTGGCCGAGCGAGTCCAGAGCCTGGGTGGCATCGCCGTCGGCGATCCGCGTCACGCCGCGGAACTGACCACGATCCCCCGCCCGCCGGATGGCGCCGAGGAGGTCACCGTCATGATCGACCGGACGCTACGGGCCCACGAGACGGTGATCAGGAAGGTCCGCGCGGGCATCAAGACGACAGAGGAGTCAGAGGACTGGGGCAGCAACGACCTGCTGATGGGTGACGTCCTGCGCCGCCACGAGCTTCAGGTCTGGTTCCTCTCGGAGCACGTGGTCGACGTCCCGCTCATCACCGACTGAGAGCAATTACTCGGCCCAGGCACCCCTTCGCGGATTGGCCTTCCGGCGACCCGTCCGGCGCCGCCCGGTCAATGACAGCGAGACCAGCATCAACTCGTTGACCTTGCGCTCGAACTCCGGGACCGTGGCCTCCGGGATCGTGACGCACACCTCGCGCAAGGCCGTCTCGAGCTGATACCAGAGGTCACCCTTGCGGACCTCGTAGAGCGGGTATCGCGCATTGATGACGATGCGCCGGATCCCATCCTCCACGACCATCGCGCTGCGCAGGCGGGGATCCAGCGCACGCACGACCACCTCAGCCACGCCGCGCCCGCTTCCCTCACCGCCGGTCCTGGGTGGGCGCGGCGCCGGAGGTTCGGTTGCCTCGTCGTCGCCGCCCGGGTCGTCGACGCCGCCCGGGTCGTCGACGCCGCCCGGGTCGTCGACGCCGCCGCCGGCCGTCGCATCGGCCTCCGGCGGACCCGCCTCCCGCTGGGCTGCGGCGAGGGTCAACTGCCCGCCCGGACCCTCCCCGTCGCCGGTCCCGGGATCGCTCTCGAACAGCTTGCCCGACTCCAGCAGGCGCAGCGCCCGGGCCAGGATCCGGCGCACCTGGTCCGCCGTCCGCAGCGAGCCTGGGTCGACGACGATGCCGTCCTCGCGCGCCAGGCGTCGGACCACCGTCGCCAGCAGTGCATGCATGCGCACCTCCACCGCGATCCAGGACGCGCTGTCCCGGTCGATGTCGGACTTGTTCATCGTCACCGGCACGTGCGGCAGCTCCACCTCGCCTACGAGGCGATTCATCGCCGGGTGCAGCGCGGGTCCCGGATGCCCGAACCACTCCGGCGCCCCCACCAGTCTCCCCAGGTGGTAGATGCGGATCCCGGCGTCCACCCCCGGCGCCGGCGGGTCCGGTAACAACCCATACCAGCCGGCGACCAGGCGGCCCCCGGCCCGGACGGAGAACGCATGCCGCTCGGCCAGCGACCATGGCACGGTGGACACAGGGCCGCGGTTGACCGTGATGGCGATGGCCTCGCCCTCCAGCAGCGGTCGATAGACCTCCGCCAGGCGTGCCGGCAGCTTGCGGACGTCCACCCGGCGATCCACCTCGCCGATCTCGACGCGGACGTAGCCCAGGGCAGGCTCGACCGGCTTGGGGCGATCCACCAACTCGTATGTTCGCAATCGCGCCCGATCACGATACGCAGGATCCTGGAACCCGACCGCGTCCACCTCGCCGGCCTTGGAGGCGACGATCGCGAAGCGGTTCCCAAGGTGGCCGATGGCAGCCTTGCCGCCCTGCCCGTAGCGGCCGATCCGGTCGCCGGCTCGCTTGCGCGACGCGCCCCAGCGCAGGTAGTCGTGCTCCAGGTCCGCGGCATTCATCCCGGATCCGCCGATCGCGGTCAGGACGATCAGGTCCGGGCGGATGACGAGGTCGATGCGCAGCGGTCGGTCCGGCACCCGCGAGTCGACGGCGTTATCGACGAGCTCCAACAAGGCGTCGATCGCCGACCGGTAGTTGGCGAACAGCGACGCGGTGAGCCGAGGATCGATCCGCTCCCGAACGACGCGCGTGGTCACTCGAGCGCCCCGTCGTGGCTAACGAAGGGCGAAACCGTCGGGCCATGAGCACCCATGACCGGGATCCGGTCCACCCCCGCGGCCGCTGACGACAGGCGACGCCGGGTGGGCTCAGGCAGAGACGGTAGATCGCCGTCCTCAAAGGAGGTCAAGGCCTTCAGCGCAAGCAACGGCGAGAACCCTGATCCGAACACGATCTGCGCGGCGCCCAGTAGATCCGCCATCTGGACGCCAGCCTGGAGCAGCGCATCCAGGTCAAGGTAGTCCTTCGCCTCGGCTCGGTCGATGATCGTCTGGACCTTCGTCGCGCCGATGTCCAGCAGCGAGGCGACGGGTACCGCGGTGCCGGCCGCGACCTCGGCTGGGGCGACGGTCGCAAGATCGACCCCGAAGAAGCTGACCTGGACGCCCTCGACCCGGATGCTCAACGTGTCGGGGGCGCTCTGGATGACTTCCAACGGCCCGATGGAGGCGATCTCGCGGCGCATGTCACCGGGCGTGAAGGTCCGCGGCAGGAAGAAGTCGAAGTCCATGGAGGTCCGGTGGCCAAGTCGGAGCGCCAGCGCGGTGCCCCCATAGAGCACCGCGTCGGCGGGCAGCGACGCAAGCCTGGTCCAGAGCGCGCGCTGGGCCGGCGGCAGGATGTCGAGGCGCGGTTCGAAGCGGGCGAGGCCTGGGTAGGACCGGTCGACCGACTCGCTCATAGCCGTCGGCGCGGCAAGGCCGGGGCCGGTGCGATCCCGAAGACCGCGTGCCAGTACGCCCACGACCGGCGATCGAACACGCCGGGCGGGGCGTCCCCGAGCACGGCGCGCAGCGCGTCAACGCCGTACACGGACCGGACGAGCTGCATGTCATCCCATGTGCCGAACGTCATCGCCTGAGCCAGGAATCGGCGCTCATCGGCCAGCGCCTCGTCCGGGCCCTTCCACCAGATGAGCCTGGTCGCGAGGTCCAGGAGCAGGGGGTCGGGAGGCGTGGCCGTCACGCCCGGGGCTCCACGACGAGGATCTCCTCGCCCAGCATGTCCGTGAGCCGCACGGCCGCGGGTCGATCGCGGTCAGGGGCGTCGATCTCATAGGCGCCATCAACGAGGTCGCTGCGGCGCTCCGGGATATCGATGAGGTCAACGTCGAAGACCTCGCCGTCGTAGGCGGTGTCGATGGCTACGGAGTCGACCATGGCGCGCCAATCGTCGATATGCGGCGCGAGCACGCCCTCCTGCCCGGAAAGCCGTTCCAGGATGGACGGCGAGATGACGTCATCGACTCGAACGCGCAATCGACCGTCTGCCCGCTCGAATGTCACGCGCGCACTGGCCGGCGAGTGCTCGAAGAAGCGGCCGTGCTTCTCGTCCGCCGTTCTGTCATCGCTTCACGCGTAGCGCAAGACCGGGACACCTTGCCGTTCGAAGTCGCGCGGGTTTCGCGTGACGATCGTCGCCCCGAGGCTCCAGGCGGAGGCGGCGATAAGTGCATCCGCCAGACTGCGGGCGCCTGGCGCAGCGCGGCCCGCACGACGGGCCTCGGCCGCCCACCGCGCGCCATCGGGTGTCAGCGCCACGAACTCGAGCGCATCGAGGACGCCACCGATAACCCGGCGCTCACGTTCGTCACCTCCGGACAGGGCCTCACAGGTCACGACGTCACACGTGTACAACATGGTGGACTCGCTGAACAGGCGATCGACGAGGTCGATCGCGGTCTGCCGACCGTGGGCGAAGTCCAACAGGATCGTCGTGTCCAGGAGATAACTCACAGACGCTCGCTCGACGTTGGCGGGCCCGAGGTATCTCGGTCGTCCGACCGCATCCGATCGACGAACGCGATGATCTCGTCGCCCGACCGCCAGGCATCCGTTCCGACAAGGGACCCCCGCGCTTCTTCCAGAGCGCGGGCGAGACGTTCTCGTTTGAGCTCATTGCGTGCCGCGCGAGCCATGAACCCGCTCCTGCCACCCGGGCCCACGACGCGGTCGATATCTTCCATGAGCGCCTCGGGCATCGTGATCGTGGTACGAACGGTCATCGCAGACCTCCTTCGATGAGAGTATGCGCTGGTATCATACTGTGCGAGCGTTCGTCATTCGATCGCTCAAGGCTCGACGGGGTCGTGGGGCTCACCGTCGCCGACGATGAAGGTCGCGGACGTGCGATGTGCCTTTGCCCGCGTCGGCGCATCCGCGAAGACGATGCGGAGGTACCAATACGTATCGAGTGCCCCGAACTGGGCGGCCCGCGGGAAGCGGAGGGTGCTGCTGGCGGGATACGGGCTGGCTGGTTCCTCACCCTCGATCGCGTAGGACAGGATCTCGGCGATCGCCGGATATCGGTCATGCCGGTATCCCCCGGCCCGCCAGTCATCGACCTTCGCGGCGAGCGCGACATGCACTTCGGTCACCGCGCGAGCGTACCGCCCCGGGCGTCAGTCGTAGCCCAGGACACGCACGCCCTGGATCTCGAAGTCGCTCGGGTTCCGCGTCACGACCGTGGCGTCGTTGAACCAGGCGACGCTGGCGATGATCGCGTCGCCGAGATGGCGTGGGCTCAACCGCTGTAATCGCCGGCGCGACGCGCCGGCCCATCGGGCCGCATCCGGATGCGTGGCCACGTACTCGAGGGCGTCGATCATGGCCGAGATGGCGACGATGGCCCCGTCGCTGCCGCCGGACAAGGCTTCGGCGACGACCGCGTCGCACACGAGCATGTCATTCGGTTCGCTGAACAACTCCCGAACCAGAGCCACGGCGCCGGCTCGCCCGTTCGCGTGGTCGATCAGCAGGGTCGTGTCGATCAGATAGCGCATCCGTTGCCGCCTTCTCATACGGTGCCCACAGCATGCGATCACGATCTACTGAATCGCGGGCTTCACGCAGCAGGCGATCCGTCTCTTCCGGCGTCCGACCCCAGGCGTCCGAATCCTTCAGCGCACCGGCGTACTTCTCAAAGACCATGCGGGCGTTGTCGCGACGGACCTGACGAGCGACGACGTCCGCGATGTAGCGGCTGCGGCCACGCGGCCCCGCAACGGCATCAACGAGCGCAAGGGTCTCTGCCGGCAGTGTGATATTCGTTCGGACGAGCGCCACGAGTGTGTCTCCGCGTGTGTAAGTCTTCCACATATGGTAGCACATGGCAGCAGTCAGATCGCGGCCCACCGCGTCGGGTCGGCGGCCTGGCCTCCGCGCCGGGAGTCGGAAGTGCCACAACCAGACGGCACCAAGCGGCCCGCGGTATTGCCAGGCCCGCACGTTCATCGCGAACGTGCCCATGAGGGACGCGCCGCCGGGCCCCGCCGCCGGGCCCCGCGCCGCCGGGCCCCGCGCCGCCGGGCCCCGTGCCGCCGGGCCCCGCGCCTCCTCGCCAACCCTGCACGTTCATCACAAAAGTGCGTCTGACCGACGCACTGCCCTCGTGCGCCCCGGGCAGCCCTGCACGTTCATCACGAAAGCGCGCCTGACAGAAACATGCGTGGGTGAGGCGCACTTTCTGAACGAGTCCCTCGTGGACCTCTCCCCAGATCGCAGCTGAGTGTCGTCTGGGGATCCGGCCGTGCACGTTCATCACGAACGTGCGCCTGACCGACGCACTGCCCTCGTGCGGCCCGGGCAGCCCTGCACGTTCATCGCAGAAGTGCGCCTGACCGACGCACTGCCCTCGTCCGGCCCGGGTAGCCCTGCACGTTCATCGCGAAAGTGCGCCTGACAGAAACATGCGTGCGTCAGGCGCACTTTCTGAACGAGTCCCTCGTGGACCTGTGCCCAGGATGCCGCCGCGGTGCGTGCATCCGCGCTCAGCCTGCGCGCCTGGCTGTTGACCAGGCAGAGCGACAACTGACGACGATCAGCCGTCCTCCGGGGCGACGTCGATGGGGCCTGTCGACGCGTCCGCGGCCGGCATGGGCGGGAGCGCGTCGCCCGCCGTGGACAGGTCCCACGACCAGGTTTTGAGGCGCTTGAGCAGTCGTCGACCGGTCAGGTCCAGGTGGATCGGTGTGATCGCGATCCGTCGGTTGACGACGGCATGGAAGTCGGTCCCGGGGATCGCCTGGCCGGATGGTGGCGGTCCGCCGATCCAGAAGTAGGGGATACCCCGCGGATCCATCCGCTCGACGAGCTCATCCGAGTAGACCCGCCGACCCAGGCGCGTGACCTCGATGCCCGCGCACTCCTCGGGCGTGGCGGCCGGCACGTTGACGTTGATGAGTTCCCCGCGCGACAGCCCCTGGGTCAGGATGTTGCGGGCCACGATCGTGGCCGCGATGCCGGCGAGGGTGAAGTCGGGATGCTCGTAGTACTCCTGCGAGATGGCGAAGGCCGGGCAGTTATTGATGACCGCCTCCATGGCCGCGCTCACCGTCCCGGAATAGGTGATGTCGTCGCCGAGATTCGCGCCGTAGTTGATGCCCGCGGCGACGAGGTCGAAGCCATGTCCGAAGTAGCCCAGAAAGGCGATGCTCACGGCGTCCGTCGGGGAGCCGTCCACGGAGTAGGCAAGGGACCCATCGGCGAGGATCCGCTCGCGGACGCGCAGTGGGCGCATCAGGGTCTTCTGGTGACCCACCGCGCTCTGGTTGGTGTCGGGTGCGACGACGGTCACATCGCCCATCGTCTCCAGCGCCTGTTTGAGCGCGAGAAGGCCGCGCGACTCCACGCCGTCGTCGTTGGTGATCAGGATCCGTGGGCGGCTGGTCCACTCCGGGACCGGTCGGGCCGTCGTTCGGAGCGCCCGGGGGCCGCCGCGTGCGGTGCTTCCGGACAGCGGTTCGCCCCGCTCCTTGTCGACATCTCGCCGCTCCGAGCGGGCGCGCTCCCGGGTCATGTCCGGGACTTCGCGTCGTTCCTCATCGTCACTCATGGCACCTCCACGTCCGACGCCGTGCCTGGCCCGGGTTCCCTCGGCACCCGCACGGGCCGGCCCTCACGCTCGCTCAGCCGGCGAGCCGCGCGGTCGGCGACCGTCCGATCGCCCGACGCACGATGCAGGTAGTGGAAGAAGAAGGCGGATGCTACCGCCGCGATGGGGATCCCGAAGATCGCGCCCGGGACGCCGGCGATGCGCGAGCCGATGAGCACGGAACCGAGCACCACGATGGGATGGATGCCGACGGCGCCCTGCATGATCCGTGGTTGGAGGACGTTCATCACGACCATCCAGCCCGCGCCCATCAGGATCGCGGCCGGGAGGAGCACATCCGGCTTGGTCACGAGCGCGACCAGGATCGGCGGTGCCCAGGCCAGGAACGGGCCAAAGAACGGGATGGCCATGAGCAGCCCGGCGGCCGTGGAGGTCAGGGGCGAGAGGTCCAGGCCAAGCAACAGGTTGGTGAGCAGCGCGATCGCGAAATAGACCAGGCCCATCAGCGCTTGCCCACGAAGGAAGCCGCCGAACGAGCGAGCCACGGCCGTCTGGAGCAGGCGCGCTTCCTCGGCATACGCGGGTGGCACGAGGCGGAAGAGGAAGGCCATGATCGGGTCCCGATCGATGACCATGTAGATCGACAGGATGAACACGATGAGCATCGTGCCGATCGCGCCGACACTGGCCACGGCGATCGACTGGAGCGGCGTGATCAATTGCGCGGCGACCTGGTCCAGGTTGTCCAGGATGGCGAGCGCCTGGGCCGCCAGGTCCACCTGGCCCAGGCCGATCCGGGCCAACCAGTCCTGGGTGGGGGCCACGATCGATCCGATATCGGCACGGATGGTCGGGATGGAGGCGACGAATTCGGTGATGGAGGTGGACAGGGCCTGGGCGACGAGGAGGATGAGGAAGACCAGCGCGCCGACGATCGCCGTATAGACCAGAACGGTCGCAAGGACGCGCGGGAGGCCCGGGATCGCCGCCGCGATGCGGGTCACGATCGGGCTGACGATGAAGGCCAGCAACCAGGCCAGGAAGAAGGTCAGCAGCAGATCGCCGAAGAACCCGACCGCCCCTGCCGCGAGCTGGACCGCGATGAAGAACAGGACGATCGTGCCCAGCAGGAGGATCGCCCCGACGAGGCGGCGCTCACGACCGCTTGGGCGGATATCCATCATGGCGGGCTAGCGCAGCCCCATCTTCTCGTGGACCTCGGCCATGGTCGCCTGGGCGATGGGCCGGACCCGCTCCGCGCCATCGTCGAGGATCCGGTCGATCCTGGCGGGGTCGGCGATCAGCTCTCGGTAGCGCTCGCGCGGTTCCGCGTAGTGGCGCAGGACGCGCTCGACGAGCAGCTTCTTGGTGTCCACGCAGCCCGTCCGCGCGGTCCGCTCGCCCTCCCAGATCTCGTCGTAGTCGTCCCCGAAGGAGCGATGGAGCTGGCACACGTTGCACACTTCCGGGCGTCCAGGATCGGTCCGCAGGACCCGCTTCGTATCCGTGACCATGCTCATGATCTGCTTCCGGACGACGTCGTCCGGCGCGAAGATGTCGATCGTGTTGCCGATCGATTTGCTCATCTTCCTGACACCGTCCGTGCCCAGCACGATGGGCGACTCCGTGTGCACCGCCGTTGGCTCCGGGAAGGTCTCGCCGTAGCGGTTGTTGAAGGCGCGGACGATCTCGCGGGACAGCTCGAGATGGGCCGCCTGGTCCTTGCCGACCGGCACCAGGGACGCCTTGTACATGACGATGTCCGCCGCCTGCAGGACCGGATAGGTCAGCAGGCCGTGGTTGACATCGTCCGGCTGGTTCGCCTTCTTCTCCTTGTAGGTCGGGGTCCGCTCCAGCCAGCTGACCGGGGTCACGGTCATGAGCAGCCAGGCAAGTTCCGTGTGCTCGGGCCGGTGGCTCTGCACGAACACTGTGCAGCGCTCCGGGTCCAGGCCAAGGGCAAGCAGGGCAGCGGCCATCTCGCGGGTCTGTCGGCGGAGGGCGTCGGCGTCGTGCAGGCTGGTCAGGGCGTGGTAGTCGACGATGCAGTAGATCGCCTCGTACTCCCACTGGAGCTTCACGTAATTGCGGATGGCGCCCAGGTCATTGCCGATGTGGGGCGCACCGGAGGGCTGGATCCCCGAGAAGATCCGGGGCCTTGGCTCGGCCGCCTCCACGGGTGAGGGAGCAAGGGCGATCTCGGTCGTCATCTGGCCCCGAGTGTAGCCGACGACCCTTACCTGACGATCATCGCGCGAACGGTGCGGAGGGCCCTTCCGCTACCATTCGCGGCGATGCTCGTCCACCTCTCAGCGACCCGATCATGAGCCGTCAGCCGATGCGCGTCGCCATGCTCGGCGCGGGGACGGTCGGTCGGTGCGTCGTGGACGGGCTGATCCAGTTTCCGGAGCGCCTCCAGAGCGCCGACGGCCGGCCACTCACGCTCGTCGGGGTCGCCGTGCGCGATGTCGAGCGGGCCCGCGAGGCGGGTATCGACGCGGCCCTCCTGACAGATGCGCCGGCCCACCTGGTCGCCGATCCGGACACGGACGTGGTGGTGGAACTGATGGGTGGCGACGAACCGGCGCGGACCCTGATCACGGCCGCGCTCGGGGCCGGCAAGCCCGTGGTCACCGCCAACAAGCACGTCGTCGCTCACCACGGCCCGGAGCTCGAGGCCATCGCGCGCCGGTCGGGCGTGGCCTTTCGCTTCGAGGCGGCCGTGGCCGGCGGTCTGCCGGTGCTCTCGCTCCTCGCGTCCGACCTCGCCGGGAACCGGATCGTCCGGGTGCGCGGGATCGTCAACGGGACGACCAACTACATGCTGACCGCGATGGCCCAGGAAGGTCGTTCATATGACGAGATCCTGGAAGATGCCCAGGACCTGGGATATGCGGAGGCGGACCCGACTGGCGACGTCGAGGGCGATGACGCCGTGAACAAGCTCGTGATCCTGGCGCGCCTGGCCTTCGGGTCGTGGCTGGACCCGCAGACCGTGGGACGCCGGCCCCCGACGGCACGCGGGGACGGTCGGCCGGGCATCACCGGTGTCACTGACCAGGAGGTGGAAGGGGCCGCCGCGCTGGGCTTGACGATCAAGCTGCTGGCGACGGCCACGCGCTGCGACGATGGTGCGATCGAGGCCGCCGTGATCCCGACCGCTGTCCCGGCCGACAGTCCATTCGGCTGGACCGACGGCGTGACCAACCGCGTCGAGATCGATGCCGAGCCGCTCGGAACCGTGCGCCTCTCCGGGCCAGGTGCCGGGGGCGCCTCCACGAGCAGCGCCGTCCTCGGGGATCTCGTGGCGGTCGCGCGCGGCCTCGGTTCCACGTGGGCGGGTCTCGCGCCTGCGACCGGGCCTGCGATCGCCGCCGCCGATCCGCTGGACGGGCGCCGCCACTGGTACGCCTTCCTGCGGGAGGTTCGCCCCGGGCCTCTTCCGTCGATCCTGGATGAGGCGGCGGCGGTCGATTTCGAGGACGGCACGGCCATCCGCAGCGAGGTGGCGACCCTGGCGGAGGCGAAGGCGGCCTTCACCGCGCTCCTGCCGGATGGCATCGATGTGACGCTCTACCCGGTCGATGACTGACCCGCTCTCGGCTCGACCTCGGCTGGTCGAGCGCTATCGGCGGTTCCTGCCGGTCACCGCGGCGACCCCGGATCTGACCCTGGGCGAGGGGGCCACACCGCTGGTGCGCGCCGCGAGGCTCGGCGCGGCGATCGGCGCCCCGAACCTCTATCTGAAAGTGGAGGGCCAGAACCCGACCGGCTCGTTCAAGGATCGAGGCATGGTGGTGGCGGTCGCCAAGGCCATGGAGGCGGGCGCGCGGGCCATCGTGTGCGCCTCGACCGGCAACACGTCGGCGAGCGCTGCCGCATATGGTGCTGCGGCCGGCCTGGAGGTCATCGTCATCCTGCCCAAGGGCCAGATCGCCCTGGGCAAGCTGCTCCAGGCGCTCATCGCCGGGGCGCGCGTCGTGGCGATCGACGGCAATTTCGACCAGGCCCTGACCATCGTTCGGTCCCTTGCAGAGCAGGATGAGCACCCGGTGACCGTGGTCAACTCGGTCAATCCGTTCCGCCTGGAAGGCCAGAAGACCGCGGCGTTCGAAGTCTGCGACGACCTCGGTCGTGCCCCGGACATCCTGGCCATCCCGGTCGGGAATGCCGGCAACATCAGCGCGTACTGGGCCGGCTTCAAGGAATATCTGGCGGCCGGGATGACGACCGGCATCCCGCGCATGTGGGGGTTCCAGGCGGCCGGTGCCGCGCCCCTCGTGAGCGGGCAACGGGTGGAGCACCCGGACACGATCGCCACGGCCATCCGGATCGGCGATCCTGCTTCGTGGGACAAGGCCGTGGCGGCGCGGGACGAGAGTGGCGGGCGGATCGAGGCGGTCACCGACGACGAGATCCTGGCCGCGTATCGCGACCTGGCCCGCCACGAAGGCGTGTTCTGCGAGCCCGCGTCGGCAGCGAGCGTGGCCGGCGTGCGCAAGATGGCCGCCGCGGGGCAGCTGGACGCGGACGCGACCGTCGTTGCGGTCCTGACCGGTCACGGCCTCAAGGACCCGCACACGGCGGAGGGCCAGGTGCCGGCTGTCCTGGAGGCCGCACCGACCCTTGGCGCCGTGGCTGCCGCGCTCGGCTGGACCTGACGCGCCGTGGCTGCCCATTGGCTCGCGGCACTCGACGGGCGCCGGATCGTCGTGGAGGTGCCGGCGTCGTCGGCCAACCTGGGTGCGGGCTATGACTGCCTTGGCGTGGCCCTGGCGATCACCAACCGGGTGGACCTGGAGGTCCGTGGCTGGAGCCGCGGCCTGATCGAGCTGACCGTGGACGGCGAAGGTGCCGACGAGCTCACCGGGAACCGCGACAACCGCTTCGTCCAGGGGCTGGAGGCGGCGCTGGTGGCTGCCCAGGGAGCCTTGCCCGCCGGCGTCGGCTGGCGGATCGAGATGCGCAACCAGATCCCCCTGTCGCGCGGCCTTGGGTCGTCGGCCGCGGCGACCGTCGCCGGTGTCGTGGCCGCCAACGCGCTCCTTGGCGGAACGCTGGACACGAGCGCGCAGCTGCGCATCGCCACGTCGGTGGAGGGTCATCCGGATAACGCCGCGGCCGCCCTGCTGGGTGGCTTCGTCGTCGTCGCCGGAGACGCGACCAACGTGGAGGCCATCCGCTTCGATGCCCCGCGCGACCTTCGGGCTGTCCTGTTCATCCCGGAACTGTGCCTCTCCACGACCGATATGCGCCGCGCTCTGCCCAAGTCGATCCCGCTCGCCGACGCGGTCGCCAATCTCGGCGCCGTGGCCATGGGCGTCGCCGGCATGGCGGCTGGCCGGACTGACCTCCTGCGCTGGCTGACCGTGGACCGCATCCACGAGCCGTACCGGGCCGCGATCTACCCGCAACTCCCACGCCTGGTCCAGGCCGCGCGCGATGCCGGCGCCCTGGGTGCGTGCCTGTCCGGTGCGGGATCCACGATCCTCGCGTTCGCCGACTCGATGGCCGATATCACCCGGATCGAGGGGGCCTTCGCCGCCGTCGCGGCGGATACCGACCTGCCCGGCCGGATCACGGTCGTCGAGCCGCGCAACCACGGCGCCCGGGTGGTGCCCACGGCCTGACGCCGGTGCACGGCGCTGCGGAGCGACCCTCGAGGCGATGGCTCTTGACGGCCGCTGCACACTCTGGCCATGGGCGGACTGATCGATTCTGTGGGCAACGGCGTCACGTCCCTGATCGCCGGGGCGTTCGATGCCATCGGCGCGGCGCTGCGCGGCATCGTCAATGTCGGCAACCAGGCCCTGCCGGGCGGCCTGCTCTGGGCCGTGGTCTTCGTCGCGCTGGTGGCCACGGCCTGGACCCTCGCCAAGCGCTGAGACCTCAGCCTGACCCCGTGATTCCGCAGCTGGAGCGTGAACGTGTACCTATGACACGGCGGGCGGGCGCGTGCGGGCGGGCGCGTGCGGGCGGGCGCGTGCGGGCTTGGGCAGGCCGGGTTGGGAGGGTCTGGCGACGAGATGATGCTGATCAGGGGTTGCACAGAGCGCACTGGCCGGGATCGGCAGTCGCTCGATCCACGGCGGGCCGCTCCGTGTGATGACCGCAGTCGGCACAGCTCAGGATGTCTGTCTTGATGACCCGGGTCGGTGTTCCACACCATTCGCACGGTAGTCCAGGAACACGCTCAGTGACATCGAAGCCCGGGTGCGCACAAGCCGGGCATCGGCTTCGGAATCGGCGAACGAGATCCGCGGTAGCCCGCCCGATGGCGCGCATGCGGGTCGGGTTCAGATGCGCCCGCATGTCCGTCTCCACGAAGGCGACGCCGGCAAGCGCGAGGACGTCCTGAACCGCCTGCTCAAGCTGATCGGCCCTGTCGATGCCCTTGCGCAGGGCGATATCGGGTGCCGGCTGGTCGCCACGGCAGCCCATGACGATGAGGGCATGGTCGGCGAAGTGGACACGCTCGGCGAAAGCCAGGGCCGCAGCTAGGTCGTGCACGATCGTGTGGGCGTAGTTCGTGTCCAGGGTCGCATCGTGGCCGGTAAGCTCCAGGCCGCTCTCACGGTCGACCAGCAGCACCAGCTCGTGGCCGAGCCCGAGAAACGGAATCACCGGATCCGGCCCGAAGCTCCCCTCGCTCGCCACTGCCACGCGGGCGCCGGGGATGCGGTCGAAGGCAGCCTGGATCTTCGCCCGTGCCGCATCGAGCTGGGAGCCGGTGCGTTCGATCTCGCGGGTGAAGGTGCCGAAGCGGTCGGTGTCGAAGCTCGTCGGTACCTCGATGGTCAGTCCAAGCGAATGCACGAGAAGCGGCGCGATCACCCGCTCCTTGCCGTGCATCGTCGCGATCACCGCGCGCCGGCCCGACAGACTGAACCGATCGGCCGGCGGGAAACCGGACATGGTTTCGATCGGCGCGTCGGCGGCGTCAGAGATCGACACGCCGGCTACTGACCTTGTCCGAGCGAGTAGCCGGGCTCACCGTCGAAGGTGCACAGGTGCTCGGTCTTGATGAAGTCGATCTCCGCGTCTGCGAAGCGTTGGAGCAGACGGGCGATCACGGCGTGGCTGGTTGGCGCCTTGCCATCGCCGCTCGCCTGAAATCGACAGCGCCAATGGTCGGTGCAGAACGTTTCCGGCAGCCCGTCCGGCCACACCTTGACACCGCGGTTGGTGATCATGATGAGGTTGAGGCCGCTGCCGTCATCGGACACCGCCTTGACCTGTCGGGCGAGATCGTCGGGCGAGCCGCGGAAGTGCACGAATACGTCGACACCGACCGTCTCCTTCCTGGCAGGTCGGGTGGGGTTCGGCGTCGGCACCTGCATGGCGGTGCCGTCGCGGGCATACGCGACGGGTTTCAGCGTCATCGGCGTCTTGCCCAGCCGGTCGATCACCGCCTGCGCGAATCCCATGGTGCCGACCTTCTGCGCCGACGCCCCCTCCACGAAGATGTCGTAGGTGTGCACGCCGTCCTCGATCGTCTTCAGCCAGGCGTTGTGCACGACTTCGGCAACCGCCGGCTGGCCGACATGGACCATCATCATGACGCCGGCGAGGAGCAACCCCGAGGGATTGGCCAGGTCTTGCCCCGCACGTCGCGGCGCCGAGCCATGGATCGCCTCGAACATCGCGACATGCTCACCGATGTTCGCCGACGCAGCGAGACCGACCGAGCCGGCGATCTGCGCCGCGACGTCGGACAGGATGTCGCCGTAAAGGTTTGGCATGACGATCACGTCAAAGATCTCCGGCGTGTCGGCGAGCTTGGCGGCCCCGATGTCCACGATCCAGTGCTCGTTCTCGATGTCCGGGTATTCCGTCGCGACCTCGTCGAAGACCTTGTGAAAGAGGCCATCGGTCAGCTTCATGATGTTGTCTTTGGTGAAGCAGGCCACCTTCTTGCGCTTGTGAGCGCGGGCATACTCGAACGCATACCGGACGATCTTCTCGGTGCCCGGCCGCGAGATCAGCTTCAGGGTCTGGTAGACCTCGTCGGTCTGCCGGTGCTCGATCCCGGCGTAGAGGTCCTCCTCGTTCTCGCGCACGATCACCAGATCCATGGTCGGATGCTTGGTGCGAACGAAGGGCGCGTAGGTCATGCAGGGTCGCACGTTGGCGAACAGGCCCAGCGTCTTGCGGACGGTGACGTTGAGGCTTTTGAAGCCGCCGCCCTGTGGAGTTGTGATCGGCGCCTTGTAGAAGACTTTCGTGCGGCGGAGCGAATCCCAGGCGGATGGCTCGATCCCGGCGGTCGAGCCCTTCAGATAGACCCGCTCGCCGATGTCGATCCGCTCGACCTCGAGGCGCGCGCCGGCCGCGAGCAGGATCCTGAGGCTTGCCTCCATGATCTCCGGGCCGATGCCATCGCCAAAGGCCACCGTGATCGGAACCGTGCTCTGCATGCCCATTTCTTTCCCTCCATTAGCTCCTTGGCCAGAGAAGGGTAGGGGATGCCATGGATTCATCTTTCGTGATCCCGCTTCCCCGCGGCGCGCCGGAGGCGATCCGCGATCGCCAGCCCGAGCCCGTCCTCGGAGGGCAGCGAAGCGAGTACCACGTCGCAGCCGTGGCGGTCGAATGCCCGAAGGTTCTCGTAGAGTCGTCGCGCGTATTCGGGGACTGAGCGAACCTTCCCAAGCACGACGACGCCGTCCGGAAGCTCCGCCACCCACCGCTCGCCGGAAGGCAGCGTTCGAGGCCGGGGCGAACGGCCAGGAGGAGCGGGCATGAGCACCCCCACCCGGTGCCCCTCGTCATGCAGGCGACGAGCGCACTCGTCGAGGTCACGGATGGAAACGAGGACCACCTCCGCCCGTGGGGCGTAGTGCGACGGATGTTGTCCCGGCGCACGCACCGTCGTGCCGGTGCGCACGCGTAATGCGCACCCCAGGGCGCGCTCGATCTCCTCGCGCGGGATGCCGCCGGGACGCAGGATGACCGGCTGGTCAGTCGAGAGGTCCACGATGGTCGACTCGACGCCGACCACGCACGGTCCGCCGTCCAGCACGAAGTCCACCGCCGGCCCCAGGTCCTCGCGGACGTGCTGCGCGGTCGTGGGACTGACGGAGCCGAACCGATTGGCAGACGGAGCCGCGACAGCTCCGCCGAAGGACCGCAACAACGCGAGCGCAAGCGGGTGGTCCGGCACGCGCAGGGCGACCGTGTCCAGCCCACCGGTCACGGCAAGAGGGACGCGGTCGCTGCGCGGCAGGACCAGCGTCAACGGCCCGGGCCAGAAACGCTCCGCGAGCACCTTTGCGGCCTCCGGCACCTCCGCCGCCCAGCGTGCAAGCTCATCGGACGCTCCGATGTGAACGATGAGCGGATGCGTCGGTGGCCGTCCCTTGACCTCGAAGATCCGCTGGACCGCGTGGACGTTCTCCGCATCGGCTCCAAGGCCGTAGACCGTCTCCGTGGGGAAGGCCAGCAGGCCTCCGGAACGCAGGACCTGCGCGGCCCGCCTGATGTCGTTCGCCTGATTCATCGGTCGAAGAGATCCCCTGGTCTCAGAGCTCCCGGCTCTCCCGAGAGTACCCTTCTTTCGTACATCCGCGGCACGCAGCAGATACGGTGGCAGCGCAGCTGGTGAGCATGCCCGCCAGGACGGCGCTGGGGTGCCCGGAATCCGGCCACGGTAGAATGTGCGGCGATGGCTGCCCCGCTCGTGGTCCAGAAATACGGTGGTTCGTCCGTGGCCGGTGCAGACCGGATCAAGCGGGTCGCGCGCCGGATCGCCCGCGAGCGTGCCGCCGGCCACGACCTGGTCGTCGTCGTGTCCGCGATGGGTGATACCACGGACGAACTGCTGGGCCTGGCCGCAGCGATCACGGACGAGCCTGACCCCCGGGAACTGGACGTCCTGCTGGCGACCGGCGAGCACCAGAGCGCGACCCTCGTGTCGATGGCCCTCCATGCCCTGGGTGTCCCGGCGATCAGCCTGACAGGCCCGCAGGCGGGGATCACCACGGACGGCACCTACGGTCGAGCGCGCATCGCCGGCATCGAGCCGCGCCGGGTCCGGGCGGAGCTGGAGGACGGCAAAGTCGTCATCGTCGCGGGATTCCAGGGCCGGAGCGCCGCGTCCGCGACGGATCAGGAGATCACGACCCTTGGCCGAGGCGGCAGCGACACCACGGCGGTCGCGCTTGCGGCCGTGCTCAAGGCGGATCGCTGCCAGGTCTTCACTGATGTCCGGGGCATCTACACCGCGGACCCGCGGCTCGTCCCGCAGGCCCGCCAGCTCGCGGTCATCGGCTATGAAGAGATGCTGGAACTCGCCCACCAGGGCGCCCAGGTCATGCAGGTCCGGGCCGTCGAGCTCGGCTGGGTCAACGACGTCGTCATCGAGGTCCTGAGCTCGTTCGAGGACGCCCCGGGCACGCTCATCAAGGAGGATCCGCTCGTGGAGCAGCGCAACAAGGTCCGCGGCCTCGCCCACGACCGGAACGTGGCCAAGGTGACGGTCGTGGCGGTCCCCGACCGGCCGGGCATCGCCCGTGCCATCTTCGACCCGCTGGCGGCCGCCGGGGTGAACGTCGACCTGATCGTCCAGAACGTGGGCCATGGCGGTGAAACGGACCTGTCGTTCACGGTGCCCCAGGTGGAACTCGGCAAGGCCAAGAAGACGCTCGACCCGATCGTCCGTGAACTCGGTGCCCGGGAGTTGACGACGGACGCCAGCGTGGCCAAGGTGAGCATCGTCGGCGCCGGCCTCCACAACGCCCCGGGCTATGCGGCCCGCATGTTCGGCGCCCTGGCCGATGCCGGGGTCAACATCGAGATGATCTCCACCAGCGAAGTCCGGATCACGTGCATGATCGCGGAGGAGGAGCTGGAGACGGCGTTGCGCGCCCTCCACGCCGCCTTCGAGTTGGAGCGACCGGAATCGATCGAGGTCGCCGCCGCCGGCTGACGCCCGGCCGCGACGCACCGAATGACTGACTTCCTTGCCCGCCAGGAGCGCTTCGCCATCGTTGGCTCCACCAACGACGTCGTGCGCGCGTGGCTGGCCGAGGGGACCCCGGAAGTCTGCCTGGCGATCGCCGACGAGCAGTCCGCCGGGCGCGGACGGGCCGGCCGCACCTGGACGGCCCCGGTCGGCGGGGCGCTGCTCCTGTCATTGGGCTTCCGGCCGACCTGGCTGTCGCCGGACCGTGTCTGGCGACTGGCCGCGACGATCTCGCTGGCGATGGCCGACGCGGCGGAAGAGATCGCGGGCCTGGCCGACCGCGCCATCCGGCTCAAGTGGCCCAACGACCTCGTCGCCGAGACGGTCGGCCCGGCCCTGCCGGTGGCCCCGCAGGTCGCGACGGAGGTTCGCAAGCTGGCCGGTCTTCTTGGCGAGACGGACGGACTCGGCGGGCCCGATCCGCGAGCCGTCATCGGCCTGGGACTCAACACGGATTGGCCGGCCGCCGACTTCCCGCCCGCGCTCGCGGGTTCGATGACCTCGCTGCGCGAGGCGTCGTCCGGTCGACCGATCGACCACGTGGCCCTGCTCGACGCGTTCCTGGGTCGCCTGGAGGTGCGTATCGCGGCACTCCGCGACGGTCGTTTCGACGTCGGGGACTGGACAGGACGTCAGTTGACCACCGGTCGCGACGTGGACCTGACGGACCCGGACGGCACGGTCCGGACGGTGCGTGCCCTGGGCGTTGACAGCAGCACCGGGGCCCTCGTCGTCGAGGATCCGACCGCCCCGACCGGCGAGCGCCAGGTCGTGGTCGGCGAGATCCGGCATGTGCGCCTGGCAACCGTCGCCGCGATCGGGGTGTAACGACATGGCTCGTCCGGCATTTGGAAGAGGGACGGCTCGACCGGAGGAGGTCGGTCGCCCGCGCCTCGCGCATCTGGACCGGGATCGGTCGCTGGTGATCGCGGCGCAGGCGGACCCGGCACGGTTCGAGGCCCTGTATCGGAAGTACGTGGCCCAGGTGTACAACTTCGCGGTCTACGAACTGCACGACCACCATGAGGCGGAGGACGCCACCGAGCGAACGTTCCTGGCCGCGCTCGCCGACCTGCGCCGCTTCCAGGAACGCGCCGGGCCTGAGGCTGGCGAGGGCGCCTCCACGTTCCGGATCTGGTTGTTCCAGATCGCGAGGAATGTCGTCGCCGAACGCCGGCGCACCAAACGTCGCCGACCGGAGGCACCGCTGGAAGCCGCGGCGAACGCGCCGGATCCGCTGGACGTGGAAGGTACGGTCATCGGTCGGGATGAGGCAGCCGCCGCATGGCGAGCGGTGGACGGCCTGGATGGTGATCGGCGCCGGGCCGTGGTCCTGCGCTTCGTCCACGAGATGTCGACCGCGGAGATCGCCGGCATCCTGGGACGCTCGGAGGGGGCAATCCGGGTGCTCATCCATCGGGCACTGCGATCGGTCGCCGTGGATCTGCGTCGGGACGGCCGGTGAGGCCTGCCTCGTTCGGGCGGGACGGCGAGATCGAAGCCTTCATCGTCGATCGGTATCTCGAATCGCTTCTCGCCCGCCGACCGGCAGACCCCGACGGCGTCCCCGCCGATCTCCTGGACACGGCTCGCCGGCTTGCAGCCGGCCTGCCCCGCTACCACCCCTCGTTCCGTTTCGAGGAGGCCCTCGCGGCGCGTCTGGCGGCCGCCGCGGCCGGTTCCGAGACGGCTGCGCTGCTGCCCTGGCGCCCCGCGGTCCTGACCCCGGCCGCGACCCGTGTCGAGGTCGACGCCAACGACCACGGACTGGCCCGACCGGTCGTCATCGGCGGGGTGCTGACGTCAGCCGCCCTGTCGATCGCCGGGGCCGTCTTCGTGGCCTGGCGCCGGACGCGACCGGCAGACCCGATGTCCCGCGCGGTCCGGGCCGTGTCTCGAGCGCGGCTCGCCTGATGCCCCTCAAGCTGCCGTCGTTCCGGGCCCGCCGCGACGTCTATCCGCCGGATCTGTGGACCAAGTGCCCGACCTGCGCGACGATGCTGTTCAACAAGCAGCTGGACAAGAACCTGCGGGTCTGCACCACCTGCGGCCACCACTTCCGACTGTCGGCCAGCGCGCGGCTGGAACATCTGCTGGATCACGCCACGTGGTCGGAGCGCGACGCCAACCTGCAGTCCGTGGATGCCCTCGGGTTCGTCGACCAGAAGACCTATCCCGACCGCCTCGCGGCGGCCCAGCTCGCGACCGGCATGCGCGATGCCGCGGTCTGGGGGTCGGGTGCGATCGGCGGCACGTCGGTCGCCATCTGCGTGATGGACTTCGGGTTCATGGGCGGTTCCATGGGCGCGGTCGTTGGCGAGAAGGTGACCCGCGCCGCGGAGGACGCGCTCGCGACCCGCACGCCGCTCATCATCGTGAGCGCCTCCGGCGGAGCGCGGATGCAGGAGGGCACCCTGGCCCTGATGCAGCTGGTCAAGACGCTGGCCGCGCTGGAGCGCCTGTCCGCCGCGGGTGTGCCGTTCATCTCCATCCTGTCCGACCCGACCACGGGCGGCGTCTTCGCGTCCTTCGCCGCCGTCGGCGACGTGAACATCGCGGAGCCCAACGCCCTCATCGGGTTCGCCGGCGCGCGGGTCACGGCCGGCACGATCGCGGCCGAGCTGCCACCGGGCTTCCAGCGTGCCGAATTCCTGTTCGCGCACGGTTTCGTGGACCGGGTGGTCGCCCGGGCCGACCTGCACGACGAGCTGGCGCGCCTGCTCCGGCTGCTGCCCGCCCGCGGTGGGACGATGTCACTCCCGGACGCGGACGACGGCGTGCCGGGCTTCCGACCCCTCTCGTTCCTGTCGTCCATCGCGGATCGGGTGGGCGATCTCGCCTCCGACGTGGCGGCCGCGGGCGGCGATGGGGTCCGCGCCATGACCGGCCCACTGACCGGCCCACTGACCGGCTCCCCGACCGGCCAGCCGACCGGCCCACTGACCGGCCAGCCGACCCCACACGGCGGCGGCCCCGACGCTCGGCCGTCCACGACCACCGTCCTGCCGCCGCTGGATCCAGAAGCCGCCGCACGGACGCGCGACGAGGTCTGGGCCAGGGTCCAGACCGCCCGTTCGCTGCGTCGACCACGGACCCTGGAGTTCGTCGCGGCGATGACCGAGGATTTCGTGGAGTTGCACGGCGATCGGCTGTTCGGTGACGACGCCGCGATGGTCACCGGCCTGGCTCGCCTGGGTGGTCGCAGCATCGTGGTCGTCGGGCAGCAGAAGGGCGCGGACACCGACGAGAACATCCGGCGTAACTTCGGGATGCCGCATCCGGAGGGTTACCGCAAGGCGATCCGGGTCATGGAGCTGGCGGAGCGGTTCGGTCTGGCGGTGGTCACCTTCGTGGACGTGCCGGGCGCCCACCCCGGGCCCGAATCGGAGGAGCGCGGCATCGCCGAGGCGATCGCTCGCTCGATCGGGGTGATGAGTCGCCTGCGCACGCCGATCGTCACGGTGATCACCGGGGAGGGCGGGTCGGGAGGTGCCCTGGCCATCGCCGTGGGCGACGTCGTCATCGCCCTGGAGAATGCCGTCTACTCGGTCATCAGCCCGGAAGGTTGCGCGTCCATCCTGTGGCGGAACGCTGACGAGGCGGCGACCGCAGCCGCCGCGATGCGCATGTCCGCCGCCGACCAGCACGCTCTGGGCGTGGTCGACCTCGTCGTTGCCGAGCCCGGTGCCGGCGCACACGACGATCCGTCGGAATCGGCCCGTCGGCTCAAGCCGATCATCGTGGATCGACTGGTCGCGCTCGACGCCCTCACCCTCGACGCGCTGATCGAGTCCCGCTACCGACGCTATCGGGCGTTCGGCGCCTACACTGAGGTCGCCCAGCCGGAGGTCCCGGATCGTCCGGATCGAAGCCTTGCGGACCGACTCCGCCACCTGCTCGATCCGGGTCGACGAAGCGTCGGGCCAGGCAATGACGGCTGGTCCCGCGATGATCCACCGGCCCGCGAGGAGGTCTGACGCGTGCCCGACGCTCTACAGCCCGACGAAGATCGTTCGTCTCGCACCGCAGCCGATCGGTCCGGGGATCATGCCGCCATCGACCGGCTGACGGAGGAACTGCTGCCGGCGCTCGTGGCCAAGCTCGGGGCGACCGGCCTCGGGGAGCTGGAGATCAAGGAAGGGGCGTGGCGGGTCCGGCTCCGGCGCGCGGCCGGGACCCAGCCGTCGAGCGGCCGGGACAAGCGACGCGAACGGGGAGGGGACCGCGGCGAAGCTGGAGCGGATCGGCCCGGCGAACGCGGCCAGGACCGTGGCGGCCGCGCCGGCCAGGCCGGCCTTGCGGGCCAAGCGGCCCATCACCCGTCGGAGGGCACCTCCACCCGGTCGGACTCGCGGACGGTCGCGACCTCGCCGGCGGTCGGCATCTATCGGCCCCGACCCGAGCTCGCTGCCGGGACCAGGGTCCGCGCCGGTGACCGGATCGGTGCCGTCGACATGCTCGGCGTCGCGCAGGAGGTCGTCGCGCCGGTGGATGGCATCGTCGGGGCGAGCCTGGCCCAGAGCGGCGACGCCGTGGAGTACGGGCAGGAGCTGATCGTCATCGAGTTCGCCCAACCACCAGCCTCCGTCAGCAGCACCGGGTTCTAGGGTGTTCCGCAAGGTCCTCATCGCCAATCGGGGCGAGATCGCCGTCCGCATCCTGCGCGCGTGCCGCGAACTCGGCGTGGAGTCCGTCGTCGCGTACAGCGAGGCGGACCGCGAATCGCTGGCGGTCCAGCTCGCCGACGAGGCGATCTGCATCGGTCCGGCCGATGCCAGACGCTCGTACCTCTCCGCACCGGCGGTCATCTCCGCCGCCCTCGTCACCGGCTGCGACGCGATCCACCCGGGCTACGGCTTCCTGTCCGAGGACGCCGGCTTCGCCGAGGTCGTGGCCGCCCACGACCTGACCTTCATCGGCCCGTCCGCCGCGGTCCTGGAGCGGTTCGCCAGCAAGGCGGGCACGCGCCAGTTGATGAGTGACCACGGCCTGCCCACGATCCCGGGATCGGACGGCATGCTGCGCGACGATCTCCATGCCCTGAGCGAGGCGGACCGCATCGGCTATCCGGTCCTCGTCAAGCCGTCCGCCGGTGGTGGCGGCAAGGGCATGCGCATGGTCAGGACGTCGCGTGAACTGGAAGCCGCGCTGAGCGTCTGCCGGTCGGAGGCGAAGGCCGCCTTCGGCGACGACTCGCTGTACCTGGAGAAGTGGCTGGACGAGAACCGCCATGTGGAGGTCCAGGTGGCGGTCGATCGCTACGGCCATGGCGTGCACCTGTTCGAGCGCGACTGTTCCGTCCAGCGCCGCCACCAGAAGATCCTGGAAGAGGCGCCCACCCCGGCTCTCTCCGATGCGGCACGCGCGGAACTCGCGGCCACGGCCGTCCGCGCCGTCGTCGCCGCCGGGTACGAGAACCTGGGGACGCTGGAGTTCCTGGTCGATCGCGCCGGCAAGTTCTACTTCATCGAGATCAACTGCCGGATCCAGGTGGAGCACCCGGTGACGGAGATGCTGACCGGCGTGGACATGGTCGCGATCCAGATGCGCATCGCCGCCGGTGAACCGCTCGGTTTCACCCAGGCGGATGTCAGCCTGCGCGGCCACGCCATCGAGTTCCGGATCAACGCAGAGGACCCGGAACACGACTTCCGTCCGAGCGCCGGGATCGTGGAGCGCTATCTGCCGCCGGGTGGCCCCGGGGTCCGGATGGATTCGCACCTGTATACGGGCTACGAGGTCCCGCCCTTCTACGACTCGCTCCTCGGCAAGTTGATCGTGTGGGCCCCGGATCGGGCCGCAGCGATCGCTCGCGGGCGGGCCGCCCTGGACGGGCTTGTCATCGAGGGTGTCATCACCAACATCGCCATCCATCAGGCCATGCTCGCGTCGGAGACGTTCCTGGATGGCAAGATGACCACGAACCTGCTGGACCGGGTCGGGAGCGCGGCCTTCCTGGCTGCCGCCGCCCGCGCATGACCCACCGAACCGCTTGGAGTCGCCCGTGATCGAATCCGCCCCGAACGCCCCCGTTGCCACTGCCCACGACGGCCCGCCCGACGGCCCGCCCGACGGCCCGCCCGACGGCCCGCCCGACGCCGCCGACGCGACGCTCTCCGTCGCCGAGATCGAGCGCCTCATCCCGCACCGCTGGCCGTTCCTCCTCGTGGACCGCATCGTGGAGTACGACCCGGCCGCGAAACGGATCGTCGGGCTGAAGGCGGTGACCGCCACGGAGTGGTTCTTCCAGGGCCACTTTCCGGGCCTGCCGGTCATGCCCGGCGTCATCCAGGTGGAGGCGCTGGCTCAGACGATGGCCGTCTACGTCGCACGGCAACCGGGCTTCGGCGATCGGATCGGCCTCTTCGCCGGTATCGACGAGGTGCGCTTCAAGCGCGTCGTGGTTCCCGGCGACACGCTCCGCCTGGAGGTCACCATGGAGAAGCTCGGGTCGCGCTTCGGCAAGGGTCGGGCCGTCGCGACCGTGAACGGCGACGTGGCATGCCAGGGCCTGCTGTCCTTCGTCATCCCGCCGGCGGGAGTCCTCCGATGAGCCGCCTCGCCGCGATCTCCGACATCCACGGCAACGCGACCGCCCTGGAGGCCGTCCTGAAGGAGATCGCGCGGGAGCGTCCGGACGCGGTCCTGGTGGCCGGCGACCTGGTCCTCAACGGCCCGGAGCCGGGCCTCGTGGTGGACGTGCTCCGCTCGCTGCCGGCCGCGACCACGCTGATCGTCGCGGGCAACACGGACATCGCGGCCGCCGACTTCGACTACAGCGCGGCCTACCCGTGGATGACCGATGGCGTGCCGGATGCCATCGTCGCCGCCGCCGAATGGGCCCACGATGCCCTCGGCGAGGAACGTCTGGATTGGCTGCGCTGCCTGCCGTCGGAGCGACGCTGGCGTGCCGACGACGACACGCTCGTGCTCACCTGCCACGCCTCGCCCGGTTCCCAGACGGCGGGGTTCGACCAGGAACTCGACCCCAACGTGACGATCGAACGACTGGCCCGCACGGACGCCCGGGTCATCGTGTGCGGTCATACCCACGTGCCGGAGATCCGCGACCTCGGCTGGAAGCTGATCGTCAACGACGGTTCGGCCGGCTACATCTTCGATGGCGACCCGACCGCGTCGTGGGCGCTCATCGATCTCGACGATGGCGAGGTCCGGGCGGAGATCCGGCGGACCGAATTCGATGCGCTGTCGGTGGCCAATGCGATCTCGGCCCGCGGTCTGGCAGGCGACGTCTACCGCGCCGCGACGGTCCGGACCGGGAAGCTCGTCCGATGATGACCCCGACGGGTGGCCGGCGGATCGTGGTCACCGGCATGGGCATGCTCACGGCCCTTGGCAACGACGTGGCCAGCACATGGGCAGGCCTGGTCGCGGGTCGCTCCGGCATCCGAACCATCGAAGCGTTCGATGCGTCGAGGCTCAACGTCCGCATCGCCGCGGAAGTTCGCGACTTCGACGCGAGTGGGGTGCTGGATCGCAAGGAGATGCGCCGGACGGACCGGTACATCCAGTTCGGGCTGGTGGCGGCCCGCCAGGCGATGGACCAGGCCGGTCTGCCGGCCAGGCTGGAAGGAGAGCTGGCAGAGGCGACCGGGGTCATCCTGGGCACGGGCCTGGGAGGCGTCGGCACGCTCTACGACGGGATGTCCACGAACGCCCTGCGCGGCCCGACCCGGATCAGCCCGTTCCTGGTCCCGATGGGCATCCCCAACGTCGGCGCCGGCCAGATCGCGATCAACTTCGGGATGACCGGACCCAACTTCGCGACGGTCTCCGCGTGTGCGTCCGGAGGTCACTCCATCGGCGAGGCTTCGGAGACGATCCGCCGCGGCGACGCGGACATCATGCTGGCGGGCGGATCGGAGGCCGGGATCGCCGAGGTACTGGTCGGCGGATTCGCCGCCATGCGCGCCCTGTCCACGCGCAACGACGATCCGTCAGCTGCCTCCCGGCCATTCGATGCGGGCCGTGACGGGTTCGTGTGCGGGGAGGGTGCCGCCGTGCTGGTCCTGGAGGCGCTCGACCACGCGCAGGCCCGGGGTGCCGTGCCGCTGGCCGAGCTGGTCGGCTATGGCGCGACTGCCGACGCGTCCCACATCACGCTCCCGGCCCCGGGTGGCATCGGCGCCGTCCGGGCAGCTCGCCGGGCCCTGGAGAAGGCCGGCCTGACGCCGGACGACATCGACCATGTCAACGCCCACGCCACGTCGACGCCGGAGGGCGACAAGGCGGAGTTGAAGGCGATCCGGACGATCTTCGGCGAGGACGCCGGGCGGGTCTCGGTGACCGCCAACAAGTCGATGGTCGGTCACACCCTTGGCGCTGCGGGCGCGATCGAGGCGATCGCCACGATCATGGCCATCCGCGAGGGTTGCGTGCCCCCGACCATCAACCTCCAAAACCCGGACCCGCTCGCCGAGGGCCTGGACCTGACGCCCGATGTCGCGACCCACCGGGAGATCCGCGCGGCCATCAGCAACTCGTTCGGCTTCGGGGGCCAGAACACCGCGCTCGTCTTCACGCGGTGGGACGGATGACCGACGAGCTCCCGACGCCCGTCGGCACGGAGGCGGCGCCGCTCGCGAGCGCCGCCGAGGCCGACACCACCGCCGACCCGACGCCGGTGCCAACACCGAGCGACGGCGGGGACATCGCGTTGCTCGGACTCATCGATCGGCTGGCCAGTCTTCTCGACCGCTCGGACCTCTCGGAGATCGAGGTCGCATCGGGCGGGACCGGGCTGATCCTGCGCAAACCGTCCGCCGTGACGGCCACGACCCTGGGTGTCGCGGGATCCACGGCCGCCGACAGCCACCCGTCCGCCGGGCCGTCGTCCGCGGCCGTGGGCGATCCCGGCACAGCCGCGGGTGCCTCCGCCGTCGCGGAACGGCCATCGGTCAAGGCGCCCCTGACCGGCATCTTCTACGCGTCACCGGCGCCCGGCTCCGCGCCCTACCTCGTCGTCGGCGGGGAGCTGGCCGTGGGCCAGGTCGTCGGCCTGATCGAGGCGATGAAGCTCTTCAACGAGATCAAGTCGGACCTCGCCGGCCGGGTCGTCCGGATCGTGCCGGAGAGCGGAACACTGGTAAAGGCCAAGCAGCCATTGATCGAGGTGGAGCCGCTGTGAGCACTTCCCCGGAGCGCCCTCCGATCCACGCCCACGTCACCGGCTGGGGCCGTTACGCGCCATCCCAGGTCCTCACCAACCAGGACCTGGAGCGCATGGTGGACACGAACGATGCGTGGATCGTCCAGCGCACCGGGATCCGCGAACGCCGTGTGGCCGCCGCCCACGAGACGACCGCATCGATGGCGGCGGTGGCCTCATTGCGGGCCATCCGGACGGCCGGGCTGGACCCAGATGAGATCGACCTGATCCTCCTGGCCACCCTTACACCGGACTACTGGATGCCCTCCACGGCGGCCCTCGTCAAGGAGGCCATCGGCAACACCCGCGCCGCGGCGATGGACGTGTCCGCCGCGTGTTCCGGGTTCGTGTACGCCTACGCCACGGCCCAGGCGTGGATCACCAGCGGGCAGGCCCGGCATGTCCTGGTCATCGGCGCCGAGCTGCTCACGAGGTTCCTCGACTACACCGACCGGAGCACCTCCATCCTCTTTGGCGACGGGGCCGGAGCGGTCGTCCTGTCGGCCGCGGAAGGACCTGGCGGGGCGCTCGGGATGGAACTCACGACGGAGCCCCAGGGCGCGTACATGATCTGGCTGCCCGCCGGCGGCGCGAAATCGCCTCCCTCAGCCGAGACCATCGCCCGTGGTGAGCACTACATCCGGATGGAGGGCAAGGAGACCTACCGGTTCGCGACGCGGACCCTGGCGACGACCGCCCTGGCGTCCATCTCCAAGGCCGGCCTGACGCCAGCGGACATCGACCTGTTCATTCCGCATCAGGCCAACATCCGGATCATCGAGGCGGTGGCCAAGGGCCTGAACCTGCCGATGGACCGGATGTACGTGAACCTGGAGCGCTACGGCAACACGTCCGCCGCGTCCGTGCCGATCGCCCTGGCCGAGGCGGTCAACGAAGGCCGGGTCAAGATCGGCGACCGCATCGTCATCGTGGCCTTTGGTGCCGGGTTCACGTCCGGGGCCGTGACCATTCAGTGGACCGCCGATCCGGCGCGGGGCATCGCCGGCGACGCCGCCGTCATTCCCGACGACGTCAAGGTCCGACTCCCGGTCGACTGGGATTCCGTCGACCCCATCCCGGAAGCCCTGGCCGCGATCATGCGACAGCCCGGCGGCGTGGACGTTCCGCTCGACGACGTCGTGCCCGGCGAGCCCGCATCTTCCCGCGCGGAGGTTCACCCATGATCGACCTCAGCGGCAAGTCGGCCCTCGTCACGGGCGGGTCGCGCGGGATCGGACGGGCGATCGTCCTGCGCCTGGCCGGGCAGGGTGCGGACGTCGCGTTCAGCTACAAGGGCAATGCCGCCGCGGCGGCCGCCACCGTCGCCGATGTGGAGGCCCTCGGCCGGAAGGCCGTCGCCATCCAGGGCGACGTCTCCGATCCCACGACGGCGGACGCCGTCGTCAAGGCGGCCCTGGAGGCCTTCGGCAAGCTCGACATCCTGGTCAACAATGCCGGGATCACGCGCGACGACCTGATCATGCGCATGTCCGTGGAGGCGTGGCGTGAGGTCCTGGAGACGAACCTGTTCGGGGCCTTCTACATGACCAAGGCGGTGACCCGGCCGATGCTCAAGGCGCGCAGCGGCCGGATCGTCAACATCACGTCCGTATCAGGGCAGGCCGGCCAGACCGGCCAGGCCAACTACAGCGCCGCCAAGGCCGGGCTGATCGGCCTGACCAAGGCCACGGCCCGGGAGCTCGCTTCGCGCAGCATCACCGTCAATGCCGTCGCGCCGGGGTTCGTCCTGACCGAGCTGACCGAGGGACTGCCCGACGCCCTCAAGGACGAGATCACGAGCCGGACCCCGTTGGGCCGCTTCGGCACCACGGACGAGATCGCCAATGCCGTCGCCTTCCTCGCGAGCGACGATGCCGCCTACATCACGGGCCAGGTCCTGGCCGTCGATGGCGGCCTCGTGATGATGTAAGGATCGTTCCGGCACCAAACGTCTTCGCTCCGGACCCGTGCTAGACTCCCGCCGAATTGCTTGCTGATCAGCGTGGGGGGCGCCGGCAGTCGCCGGCTCTCGCCGCGTTCCTCTCCTTCCTGTGGCCAGGGCTGGGCCAGTGGTACGCAGGCTCCGCTCGACGAGCGGTCCTGTTCGCCCTCCCCGTCCTCGCGGTCGTGCTCGTCCTGCTCCTCCAATTACAGGACGGGATCGCCGTCGTTGCCCTCAGCCTGCTGAACCCGACCACCGCCCTGACCGTCCTCGTGCTCATCTGCCTCCTGGGCGTGTGGCGCCTCATCTCCATGATGGACGCGATGCTCGCGGTCGGGCGTGCCCGGACGTGGCGACGGCCTGGCCCCCTTGCCACGTTCGCCGCGCTTGCCCTGGTCGTCGTGGTGGTCCACGCCGCGGGCGCCTCGCTGGCGTGGTCCGCCTATCAAGCCGGATCGGATATCTTCGTGGGCGATCCCGGGCCGGACGGAATCAAGCCCGGCGCCTCCCTCGCCCCCGGAGAGCACCCGGGCGCATCGTCCGCCCCGCGCCCAACGCCGGAGACGGCAGAATCCAGGGTCACCGTCCTGCTCACCGGGATCGATTCGTCCGAGACCCGCAATCACGCCCTGACGGACACGCTGCTGGTCGTCAGCGCTGACCCCGTCAGCGGCAAGGTGGCGATGGTCAGCTTTCCGCGCGACATCGCCCGGTTCGAGCTCACGAACGGAAAGACGTTTCGGGGCAAGATCAACTCGTTGATGAGCTACGCAGACCGGAACCCGGATGAGTTCCCCGAGGGCGGGCTGGTGGCGTTGACCCGGGAGTTGGGGAACTTGCTGGGTATCCCCATCCACTACTACGCCTCCGTGGATCTTGCCGGATTCGCCCGGATGATCGATCGGGTGGATGGCGTGACCATCAACAACACGACGGCCATCAACGACGCCGCCTACGGAGGCTGGACGGACGGCCGACCGGTCGGGTTCAGCCTGGGCGTGGGACTCCACACGCTGGATGGGCAGGAAGCACTCGCCTTCGTGCGTTCGCGCCACGGGAGCAGCGACTTCGCCCGTGCTCGACGGCAGCAGCAACTGCTCATCGCCCTCCAGCGCAAGCTGATCGACCCGACCATGCTGCCGAATCTGCCGGGCATCCTCCTGGACGCGAGCGACACCGTCCGGACGGACTTCCCGGTGGACGGGTTGAGCGGCATCGTGGATCTCGCATCGCGTGTCGATGACGACGCGAACATAGAACGGGTGGTCCTGGACACGCCGTACTCGAACCATCCGCCCACGTCGTCGACCGGCGGGACCTACATCCTCAAGCTCGACCTGGCCAAGGTCCAGGAGCTCTCCGTGGCTCTCTTTGGCGATGACAGTCGCTACTACGTCGCCCCGGTCTCGTCGTCGAGCCCGCTGCCCAGCGCCCCGTAGGGATCAGCGGCCCGTAGGGATCAGCGGCCCTGCCCCTCGAGCATCGCCGGGATCGTCCGGAGCATGATCTTGAGGTCCAGCCAGAGCGACCAGCGATCGATGTAGTCCAGGTCCAGGCGGACCCAGCGGTCGAAGTCCGCCTCACGCCGCGCGGAGACCTGCCAGAGGCCGGTGATGCCGGGCAGCATGGACAAGCGACGGCGGTGCCACACGTCGTAGACCTGCACCTCGCGGGGCAGCGGCGGTCGGGGTCCGACCAGGCTCATCTCGCCGCGCAGCACGTTCCACAGCTGGGGCAGCTCATCGATGCTCGCGCGCCGAAGCCAGCGACCAGTCAGCGAAAGGCGCGGGTCGTCGGTCAGCTTGAAGGCCGGTCCGCTGATCTCGTTCCGAGCCTCGAGGTCCGCCAGGAGCGCCTCGGCTTCCGGGACCATGGTCCGGAACTTGATCAGCTGGAACGGGCGACCGTGCAGCCCCACCCGCGTCTGGCGGAACAGGATCGGCCCCCCGTCCTTGAACTGGATGATCAGCGCCACCAGCAGCAGGAGCGGGCTGAGGACGATCAGTCCCAGGGCGGCCAGGATCACGTCGATGCTGCGCTTGATCAGCAGGCCAAGGGTCCGATCCGGCCCGTAGGCGAGCGACTGGACCTCCACGCCGTCGAGCATCTCGATGAGTCCACCCGGAACCACCGGGCCGAACTCCGTGATCGGGATCCGCACGACACGGCCCTCCTCCTCACACAACCGGGCGATCGGTACGGTCATCGCTCGATCCTCGAGATCCAGGCAGACCACCACCTCGTCGACGACGACGTTGTGGAGGATCGATTCGATGTCATCGAGGTCGCCGAGCACGGGCCGGCGGACCCGTCGATCTGTGCCCCGCGCGCGGTCGGTCGGGCCCGCCAGGTGGCCCACCGCGCGCAGGCCGAGCGCACGGTGGCGCTCGATGGCGTCCGCAAATCGCTGAGCCGCGGGATTCGCGCCGATGATCAGGAAGTAGCGCGCGTTGTAGCCGCGACCGCGCAGGCGGGTGAAGGACCAGCGGATGACCGCCCGTACCGTGATCGTGGCGGCGGCCTGCGCGGGGAAGAGCATGAGCAGGAACAGGCGACTGACATCGGGGAGCTTGAACAGGAAGAGCGCCGTGAAGACCACCACGGCCAGCAGGACGACCGCGATCAGGACGTCCAGCACCTCTCGTCGGCGCGACCAGCGGACGCGCAGCCGATACAGGCCCTGGACCCACAGGACGAGGACGACGGCTGCCCCGTACAGGATCGCGGCGATCCGGGCGTCGATCCCGACGGTGTCCCAGGTCGCGGGCCAGGTGGGTCCAAAGCGGACCAGGGAGATGCTCGCGAAGAGGCCGACGGCGATCGCCGCATCCGCCGCCATCAGGGCGACGTGCAGCGCGACGATGTTGCGGCGGATCAACCCTTGCGTCCTCCCCTGGCCCCCGGTGGCGGCGCGATCGTACACCGTGCCTGTCGGCGGCGGTCCCGCGGCGAGCCCGGACCATCGTACCGGAGTGGGTTCCGGAGGGGTCTGGTAGGGTCAGGGCATGTCGAATATCGGCTCCGCCTGGAGCGCCATGTCCACGCAGGCCCGCGCCCTCGCCGTCCTGGGTCTGGCCATCCCGATCATCCTCATCGTCGTCATCGGTACCGCTGCCCTGGGCGGATTCGGGGGCTCGGCGCCCACGCCGTCCGATCCGGAGATCGGCGCCCTGCCGACCGAGGCACCCACGGACAGCCCGTCCCCCGCGCCCTCGCCCGGGCCCGCATCCTCCGCGCCACCGTCACCGTCAGCGCCGACTGCGGATGCGCTGCTCGGCACGGATGGCCGATTGACTCTCCTGCTCCTGGGCTCCGACGCCCGCAAGTCCCACCCGGGCAACCGGACTGATGCGATCATGGTCGTGTCCATCGACCCGACCACCGGCGCCAGCGCGGCCTTCAGCGTGCCCCGGGACGTCGCGGGCTTCCCGATGCCGGAGAGCGGCAACTACGCCGGCAAGGTCAACGCCCTGTACCAGCACCTCCAGGCCCAGAACGGTCGCGGTGCGTCGGGCATGAAGCAGGCCGTCAGCCGCGCGTTTGAGATCGAGATCGACAACTACGTCTTGATGGGGTTCACCGGTCTCACCAAGCTGGTCGCGGCGGTCGGAGGCGTGGATATCACCCTCGATCGGTCGTACTACGACCCGTTTTACTGGGTGAACGGCCAGACCCAGGGCTGGGGCCTGCCGGCTGGCAAGAGCCACCTGGATGCCCAGAACGCGCTGATCTTCGCGCGCAGCCGGAAGGGCGACAGCGACTTCGGCCGGGTCCGCCGACAGCAGATGCTCGTGATGGCCGCGGTGAACAAGGTCAGGACTCGTGGTCTCGAGGACCTGCCCAAGCTGATCGAGATCGCCCGCGACTGGGTCCGGACGGACCTGCCGCTGGACCGAATGACGGACCTGTTCGAGTTGTTCTCGACGGTCGACCTGGACGCGGCGGAGCAAGCGGTCTTTGGTCCCAACACCTACGCCGAGCCGTCGGGCGGCTCCGACTACCGCCTCAAGCTGGCCGCCTGCCGAGCCTGGATCCAGAAGGCCTTCCCGACGGTCCGGCCGAATGGGACCTGGCCGGCAGCGCCAAGTCCATCCCCGGTGGGCAGTCCCGCACCCTCCGCGAGCGCCGGAGGTTAGTTGAAGGTCCCGCCGTGGACTTCGGCGGCGATCGACTTCATCCACGACACCATCGTCGGGTCGCGGCGCTCGTCCATCGCATAGTTCGTGTTCATCCAGGTGTGGAAGGCCATGCCCGTGGCGCCAAGGTAGGTGAAGCCGTCACGGACCTGGCGACGCAGGAGGGCCTCCGTGGGGCGCTGCTTCTTGTGGCAGCTCGGGGCAAGGTTCTTGTGGGTCTGAGCCATCAGCCAGGTCGGGGTGCCGGGCGTCTTGCGGGCCACGATCGTCTTGATGTTGGCCAGATTCCTGGGTCCGGTGGCGACGTACGACGTGCCGCTCGTGGAGCACCCACCGCTGGCAGTCTCGACCGGATACCAGTCCACCACCAGGATGTCCGCCATGCCGGTCCCCCAGGTGTTGCCGGGCTGGTTGAAGTTCGGCGTGTCGCCGAAGAGCGCGAGGACCGGGTGCGACGGGTCCGCGGCGCGGAAGGCGCTGTAGAGAGACCGGATCTCGCCCGCCGAGATGCCGTGCCAGGACGGCTCCTTGACCGACAGATAGCCGAACAGGGCCGGGTGGGCCTTCACGAGGTCGACCCAGTAGGCGACCCGGGACGGGAAGACGCTGCCGGTCGTGTAGTTGACGGTCTCCGGGAAGGTGAAGATGACCTGCAGGCCGCACTTCTGCGCAGCGTTGAGGTAGTTCCGGACGTTGTTGGGACCGGCGGAGTTCTTGATGACGTGGGTGAAGCTGCCGTCGCAGATCCCGAGCCTGTTCGTGCCAAGATCCTCCAGCGGCACGTTCTGGAGGACCATCGGCGTCGGCGATGCGGTCGCTTCGACGGCTGCGACGGTCGCCGTGCCGAGCATCGTGGTCAGCAGCATCGCCCCGAGGGCCGTGGCCATGATACGGGGGCGTGACTGGGTTCGGTTGCGGTTCATGTCGATACGATGGCATCGCCCGCGGACGGTCGATAGAGCCCGGTTGCGTGATGTCGCGGAGTACATCGGTCCTGTGCGTTCCGGCACCACGTCAGACTGGGCACGTACCCGCCTCGGCCAGTTGCGTCGATCCGGCGGGCCCCGGGACGTGGCAGGCGCGATCTCCGAGCTTCGCCAGCAGTTCGTCCACGGCCTCCCCGGAGACGACCGGGCGAGCCTGGAGGAAGCGGTCGACGGCGTCCGGCCCGCCCGCAAGGTCCAACCAGGCGATGGCCGCGTCCGCCGCCAGGTGGAGCGGGACTGCATCGGTCGTGGCGACGACCGCGTCGGGGTCGATCCGGAGGATATCGGCGCGGTCGCCAGCACCTTCCAGCGTCGTGACCGGGGTCAGCCCCGGGACGGCTGGATCGCCCGCGCCCGCGCCCACCAGGTCGCGGGGCGTGAACGCGTGCGGGCCCACCAGGACCAGGTACACCGCCGGGGGATCGGTCAGCGCGCTCACCCAGACGGCGCGCGAGTACCCGAAGAGTTGCTGGTCTCGAAGACCCATCCAGATGTATGTCTCCGGCGGTACGTCGAGGTCCACGCGCTGGATCCCGAGCAGGCGAACCTCCGTCAAGCCGAAGCGACGCAGCGCCACCTCCTCGCGTTCCCGGAAGGGCATGGCGATCCGCCCACCGTCATCGACGTTGGCTGCGAGCCAGGCCACGAGGTCGTCGGCGAGGGGGTCCGGCACGGTCGCCCCGACGGAGCGCTGCCCGATCACGGGTCCCGCGAGGGCGAAGGCCAGGACGAGAGCCATCCCAAGGCCAGCCGCGGCACGGATGCCACCCTGGGGGCCTGCGGGGCCTGCGGGGCCTGTGGGGCCCGCGTTGCCCTGGAGCCGGGACCTTGCCGCGGCCACGATGGTCGCGCCGGCGATGCCCACGGCGATCGATGAGAGCACGGCCAACCCGGCGAAGTTGCGAGCATTGAGGCCGCTGGCCGCAGCGTAGATCGCTGCCGGAGCCAGGCCGACGCCCGTGACGAGGATCAGCCGAGGGACGAGCTCCCGGCGGGCACGCCAGGCGACCACGAGCCAGCCCGCGATGAACGTCAACAGGAGCGGCACGGCGGACCCGGCTACGCGCAGGGCGCCCTCGACATTCCGGGCTTCCACGACCGCCAGCGCGTTCGCCGGGAAGATCTGCCCGCTCGACGCCCACACCACGACCCACCACCAGCCTGCCGTGAGCACCGCGCCGCCGACGTAGGCCCCGGCCAGTCGCGGGATCGCTGCCCGGGGGACGGAGCCGACCAGCGCCACCGGCAGGAGGAGGAGCGGCAGCGCGGTTTCCTTGACCAGCACGACGAGGCCCAGCACGACCCCGGCGGCCAGCCAGCGGCGCAGCGTGGGTCGCCAGGCGACCAGGACCAGGCAGATCACCAGCGCCGTCTGCGGCAGGTCGATCCGCAGCGACGGCAGCAAGTACCAGATCAGCGGAGTCGAGATGAGGGCCAGCGCGGTCCCGACACCGCCACCCGGTCCGGCGACCAGCCACCCAACCCGAGCCGCGCCGAGCAGCCCGACGAGCGAGATCGCGACGGCCAGCACGTGCGCGCCGACAAGGGGGTCGCCACCCACGATCCGGCTGCCCAGGGCCAGGGCGAGACCGTAGATAGGGGAGCGCATCAGGTACGGGTCGCCGCTCGGTGTCACGGCGCCCTGGCCGTCGAGGATGGACAGGCCCACGAAGAGGTATCGGGCGTCGTCCGGGGCGAGCGCTGCCCAGCCTCCGGCGATCCGGGCGAGGGCGAGCGCCACCACGCCGATGGCCAGGCCCACGGCGACAGCCGCGACAAGGGGCGCTCTGCGGGCTGCTCCCTGCCCGGCGTGCCCCGCTTGCCCGACGGTCGTCCTCAGATCCGCCAACGGACGGCGTCCCCCAGCGCCCGGAACGTTCCGCCCAGCCCTCCCGCGACGACGACCCGCCAAGCGACCACCAGGAGGAGGAGAAGCGCGAGGCCGTTGAGCCCCAGCGCGTGCGTCCGGGCGATGAACACGACCGCCAGCGCGCCCGCGATCAGGTCCCCGGTGGCATGGCGCCGCCGGGCCAGGAACGCGCCCAGCCGTTCCGCGACGACGCCGAGGACCGCGAACAGCCCCAGGCCCAGCACGCCGAAGTTGGCCCACGCCTCGCCGATCAGACCGGGTGCGGCATACCCCGGCGGATCCTGGCCCGGGAAGAGCCGCGGATAGATCCAGTAGCCAAGATTCGGGATCTCCGGTCGCCCAAGGGCCGGCCCGAGGCGTCGCAGCCAGGTCAACCCATCGAAGTGGGGCTGCTCTGCCGGGATGACGGCCTGGAGGGCCTCCAGCGTCCGCGGCTGGATGAGCACGACCCGATTGACGGTCCGCTCCAGCGCGAACGCGAGCTCACGCCCGGCGGCCTGGTCGTAGGCCCGCAGCACCTGGATCCCGCCGAAGGCGACGACCGCCGCGAGCGCCCCGGCCAGGACGAGGCGCGGTCTGAGTCGCCAGCCGGCCAGGCCGATCCCGACGAACAGCACGGCCAGCAGTTCCGCCGCCAGGTATCGACTCGCGAGGGCGATCTCCAGCGCCAGCAGGCCGGCCACGACCAGCCAGGGAACGATCCGACCGCGCGCGATCAGGGCGATGGCCAGGGCGAGGCCCGGCACAGCGACCCGCAGGACCTGCAGGGCGGGTCCGGCGAGTTCGGTTCGGGCGCCCGTGATGTCGTTGACCAGGAAGGGCAGGCCGACGCGCGCGAGCGTGGGAAGGACGAGGACCAGCCCCAGCCCGGCGAGCCCCGCCACCGCAAGGGGACGGAGCGACACACGCTCGACACGCTCGACCGGCGGCAGCGGCGCACGCTCGACCTGCGGCTCCTGCGGCGGTAGCGCAAGACCCTCCGTCGGGGCGGCGACGATCGATCGGCGGCCGGCGACCCGGTCGCTCACGGCGACGGCCGACCCGAAGACCAGGGCCGCACCGGCCACGTAGAGGGCCGGCCCGGTCCGACCGTCCAGGGCGAGGATCGCCGACCCGAGACCGAAGAAGACCGCGTGCAGGCCGAGCCAGGCAGCTGCCGGGTGCCAGATCCCGAGGCCAGTCCGACGCGCAGCCGGCTGGCACAAGGCAGCCGCGACACCGATGACCGCGAGGACGAGCAGGGCGACCAGCGCGTTCACGCCACGTTCACGCCGCGATCACCGGGCCGTCACGGTTCGTCCCGGAGGGCGGCCCGCGCGGCACTCGCCGCTTCGCTGGCATGGCCGTGCGGCAGTCGCGCGGACAGGAACGCGTATGACGCGACGCCCGCGACGCCGAGGGGGAGCGTGGACACGATCCGGTACCCGAATGCGATCGCCGCCGCCTCCGCGGTCGGGACGCCCGCCACGCCCAGCAGCGCGACGAGGACGAGGTCCGCGGACCCGAGGCCGAACGGCAAGAGCGACAGGACGCCCGCGATGATCCCCAGGCCCAACGCGCCCCAGGCTGCGGCCGGATCGATATCGCGCCCGATCGCGGCGGCCACGAGCAGGAGCTGGCCGGTGTAGGCCGCGAAGACGACGGCCGTCCAGCCGGCGAAGACGACGGCCCGGCGCGGATCCGTCAGGAGCACCGCCACGGCCGCGTCCACCCGTTGCAGGCCCCGGCCCACGCCGGCCCAGCGCCCGGCGCCCACCAACCGACCTACGGGCAGAAAGCGCAGGAGTGCCGTCGGGCGGAGGCCGACCCGATACACGATGCTCGGCAGCATCGCCGTGATCACCAGCGCTGCCACAGCGACCGGTGGCCACAACCGCAGGGACCAGGTCGCCCACAGGATCGCCGCGCTGGTCCCGAGCAGGGCGATGGCCACGACCCGTTCGACGACCACGACCGCTGCTCCTGTCGTGTAGTCGACACCGTGATGGCTGCGCAAGAGGTAGAGCCGGACCAGTTCCCCGACCGACCCCGGCGTCACGTTGTTGATGGTGTTGGCGAACGCGGTCATCGGGATGAGCGGCGCCACCGACACGTGGTGCCCGGCACCGGCCAGCAAGTCGGACGAGCGGGCCGCCCAGGCGATCGCGATGACCGCGTTGAGGGCGACCGCCACCACGATCGGCCGGAGATCCGCCGTCCCGAGTCGATCGCCCAGCTCCCAGGCCCGCGAGCGCCAGGCGACGAGCGCCAGCAGGGCGAACGAGATCGACCCCCAGACGAGCGGGTGGCGCAGCCAGCGGCTCATCGAACGCGCTCCCAGACCACGGCATCCGGCGTGTCGGTGGCCACGACCCAGCCTGCCGGAGGGCCCGGATCCGGAACGAACCCGGTGACGCCCTGGAGGATGATCTGCTCGACCGCCTGGATGACGATGGGCGCGCCGGCGGGTCGCTGGATCGTGGCCTTGATCACGGAGAGCTCCGCGTCGCGCAGCGCGGGCACGGTGATCTCGATGGGTGCAGCGTCGCCCACGCGGACCCGCAGGTGACCGTTCGGCCGCGTCCCGTCCGGGTTGAGGATGCTCCGGGTCCCGGCCCGCAGCTCCAGGCGGATCTGGCCGGTCGCCGCATCGGCCACCGGGAGCGCCAGGGACGCCCCCGGCTCCAGCACGAGGGAATCCCAGCCATTGCCCTCCGACGTGCTGGTCACGCCGTTCAAGCGGCCGGGACCGGCGGCGATGACGGCGGGCAGGCTGATGAGGCCCAACGCGCCGTCTCGTCGCGCCAGCACGATCCGATCCGCGTGGTAGGCGTCGGCCGTGGCGGTCAGCGCGCCCACGTCACCCGCGAACGCTGCCGCAAGGTCCGTCCGGCGCTGCGCCTGGGACGTGCCGGTGAACCGTTCGGGGTCGAACGCGAGCTTGGCGTAGCCCGGCGGCTTGACGGCCACGACCGCGGCGCCGGTCTCGTACCAGACCAGCGACGACCAGTCCTCGTAGGTCAAAACGGTGGGCCGCGGGCTGTGAACGTCAAGGAGCGTCCCCATGTCCGGGATCCGTTCCCGGTCGGGATAGAGGTGCGCGTACTGCGCTTCCACCCACAGGAACGTCATCAGCCTTGCCGTGCCACCAGTAGCCGGGAGCGTGGCGACCAGCACGGCGCCGATCATCAGGGCCCCCGCCCAGCGTGCCCGTCGCCGAGCGTCCCACCAGCGCCGGCTGACGACCTCCTCGGCGAGCGCCACGAGACCCATCGCCGCCAGGATCAGCCCCGGCTGGCTGGCGACGAGCCATAGCCGCTGGGGGCGCAGCGCATCCTCCAGCGGCCACGTCGGCTGGTAGGCCACGGCCAGGGCGAAGGGCACGATCCACCACGCCAGGAGGAGCACACCACCCTCCCGCGGACGAGCGTTCCACCGGTCGAGGGTGCCACCGGGACGCGGGCCGTCGGATCGACGCGGACCGTCAGGTCGACGCAGGAGAAGCAGGACGACGCCAACGCCCATGATGGCCAAGGGCAGGATGATCCCGAACTGGATCGGGTAGTTCCAGAACCCGATCCGGACCGGCAACAGATCCTCCGACGACTCGATCGAGACCCCGCCGTTGCGCGCGATCGTTCGGGCGATGTACACGAGCCACGGGCCGACGAGGGCCACCGTGACGAACCCCGTCGTCACCAGCACGCCGGCCACGAGCCGCCAGCGCGCCCGGTCCCGCCAGACCACGACGAGGGCGAACGCCAGCAGCGCGAATGGGATCGGCAGCAGAAGCTGGACCTGGATGAGGCCGCACAGGCCCAGCAGCAGGCCGGCCGTCGCCGCCCAGAGCGGCCAGCGACGTCCGCCATCGACGGCGCGCAGGATGGCGAGCATCGCGAACGGCAGCAGGCCGAACACGAGGTCGCGGGGATAGATCGGGTAGGCGACCTGGCCGACCATCGACAGCGAGTTGACCCACAGCCGATCGTTGGAGACATCGAGGCCACCACCGAACGCGGTCAAGGCGGCGGCGACCAGGGCGACATCCGTCCGGCCAGTCAAGCGTCTGGCCAACAGGTACGCACCAAGCGGGATCACCGGCAGCCACAGGATCCCCAGCACGGCCGTGGCCATGGGGACGTCCAGACCCGGCAGGGAGCTGATGCTCGCGAGCAACAGGTGGAAGCCCGGTGGGTAGTAGGCGGGCAGGCCGGCGTACGGACCCTCCGGCGGGAACGAGCCGAGCAGGAGCGTGTGGGTCAGGCCCCAGTGATAGAGGAGATCCCCCCGGACGTAGAAGGGGAGGAGCGCCCGCCACCCGTGCACGACGACCGTGAGGACCAGGATCCCGAACAGGATCCAGTGCGCCCGGGGCGCCGCCAGCAGGCGCTGACGTACACTCCCGACCGACCCCTCGCTGCGGCGGCCGATCGCCTGGCCGGTGGTCACGCGCCCGGCACGAGGGACGAACCGACC
>Ga0163144_10002654_pt1 | contig 40939 bp, 22 predicted proteins | sample OliLak19BULKMAT1_FD_123175 | JGI IMG/M metagenome (GOLD analysis project Ga0163144, IMG submission 123175) | Freshwater microbial mat bacterial communities from Lake Vanda, McMurdo Dry Valleys, Antarctica - Oligotrophic Lake LV.19.BULKMAT1 | ecosystem: Environmental > Aquatic > Freshwater >...
ACGCTCTCGTACGGTCACTTCCATGGTCAGCCTCCTTGCTGACCACAGTGTCCCATGCCCATAGCCTTCGCGCTACCTCACAAGCGCCGAACAGCGCGCAAGAAGTTCGCGGGATCCGTATAAAAGGCCATCATGGACCGGGCGCATGTTGCCCTCGCGACCTCTGCCCGCGGAGCAGAGGGGGACACTCACAGATCGGAGCGGGCCTGGTGGTACTTGCCCCCTTACAGCAAAGCACACCCGCGGGTGGTGCGATGCCTGGTCAACTTTCGCCGTACGATTCACGAGTCCTGCGCGATGGCTGCTGCGCAGGTCAGGAGCCGTACCATGGTGCCACTTCGACCGCTCTCGCTGGCCGCTGCCATTACGGCCGCGGTCTTCTTTTCTCCACCGGCGGCCGCACAGCCTCCCATTCCTGGTGCCAGGCACCCCGGTGGGGTGGCCGCCCCTAACCCAGCAATACTTCTCGAACAATCCCGCGAAGCCCTCAGCAAGCTCACCGCCCTCAGTTACAAGGGCGTCGCCACCGGCGAAGGCGACAAGGTTCCCAGTTACACAGCCAACATCACGATGGCCCGCGCCGAGGCCGGCGGGTGGAAGCTCTACATCACCGGCACCGCGGGCGCTCCCGATGCCAAGGACGCTCCCGCGTTCGAGATCGGCTATGACGGGGTCATCGCACGCTCACTCCGCGAGAAGGACAAGGTCGTCGTCGAAAAGGCGGCGACCGACATGACGGAGTTGGCGGTCTTCTTCAGTTCGCAGTCCGCCAAGCACCCGGTCGCGTGGGAACTCCTCGACGACAATCCCTTCGCCGGTTCCGCCAACGCAATCTACGAGGGCACGGGCGATGTGGCGGGTGTTCCCTGCGACATCATCATGATCCCTTCCGCACCCCCGCCCGCCACGAAGGTGGGTGATGGTGAAGCAAACCCCAACGCCGCAGAATCAATGTCCGGGGTGCGGGTCTACCTCGCAACCGACGACCACCTGCCCCGCCGCATCGACCGCATCCGCGCCGGCGGCCCTGCGGCTGGCGCGCCGGGTGATGATGCCGTCGCGGGCGGTGATGGTGGTGATGGTGGGGGTGGCAAAGCAACCCGGTTTGTGCGCACCTTGATCCTCAGCGACATCAAGACCGATGCGGATGTTGCGGGGGCGCCATTCGCCCTCAGCGTTCCCGATGGATTCCGCGTCAGCACGCCCCAGACCAAGCCCCTCGCCAAGGCCGGTCAGGACGGCAAGCGCGCAGCGCCGGCCCGCCCCAGCCCGGCCGATAGAGCGCCCCTTGCCGTCGGAGCCGAGGCCCCCGACTTCACGCTCAAGGATGCCGCCGGCAAGGAGCACCGCCTCGCCGACTACAAAGGCAAGGTTGTGTTTCTCGACTTCTGGGCCACCTGGTGCCCGCCTTGCATCGCCGCGATGCCCGCGGTGCAGCGCCTGCACGAGACCTTCAAGGGCCGCCCGGTTGTTGTCTTCGGCGTCAACATGAACGACCGCGAAGACCCCGTCGCGTACATGCGCAAGCAGAAGTTTGACTACGGCCTGCTCCTCAACGGTGAGAAGATCGCTGATCAGTACAAGATCACCGGCATCCCCGCCTTCTTCATTATCGGCCCCGACGGCAAGATTCTCTGGAGCGGCTCGGGCTACCCCAGCAGGCGCGCAGAAGCCGCGGCACACGATGCCAAGGTCATCGCGATCATTGAAAAGGCCCTCGCCGGCGGAGAAAAGTAAGTCGGGTGCCACTGGTCGGCTTTGAGACCAGTGCTCCCGGTCCTCCACGACCCTCCCGCGCTTTCTCCGCCGCGCGCATCACGGCCCTACCAACACCAACGCTCGCCGCAGAGTCACCCGGTCCTGAATGGGGCCCGATGGCCCCGCCTCAACCGTGATGCGAAGGCTCGCTCCGGCCGCAAACTCCGGCAACTGCACGTTGACTTGGGCGCTGGGGGTTGCTCCGGTCAGGCGGTGGCGGGAGAGTGGCGTAACGCCGCCATTTGTCACCAACTCAAACACCAACTCGCAGTCGCCCCACCCGCGGCAATCCGGAGGGAGCTCCGCGTGCGCCCCAACCCGGCCTGCGCCCGTGTGCAGTTGCCATTCCACCGACATCGGCCCGGGCAACTCGATGTCCGCCGCCCCCAGCGGGGCTCTCCGCACATCGCCCACCACCGGCGGCGGGGTCCACCGGCGCGACAGCCACCCGCTCCCGGTGACCGTTGGGCCCGGTTCCGGGGTGGCCACTGCTTTGAACGCCAATGCCGCGAGCGGTCGCAACAGGTGGGTGTCAAAAGAAAGGGCTCGGATATCGGTCGTGGTCAATGTCGCTACGGGCTGAACGCCCACGCCCTCGATGGCCCCCGTGACCGAGACGTGGTCCGGGTCGCTGGCCGAAATGGTTGATACCGCCACGGTGTCACCATCGTGCAGCCAGATCCAGGCCCCCCGGGGTGGCGTTGATGGGTTGGCAAACAGGATATTCGACACGCGGCCAATGGGAAGGTCCGAGGCCACGCCGCCCTGCTCGATCCGGACCACCGCAGAAACGGATGAAACAAAGCCCTGCAGCCGGTCACCGTTGAGCGCGAACACAACGTCCTCGGTCGCGCCATCTTCACGGAGGGGGTCCACATACTCGCCGCCGCGCTTCTCCGGCTGGAAAGAGATCGACCGCACATGCTCGAGCGGCACCGAGATCAGGCCCCACAGCGTGCTGTCCCAGGTCAGCCTCTCGGCATCGGCCGATGTGCCCGTGTCCACCGCCCCTTCACCGGGAGCCGGCACGATCGCCTTGGCGAGCGAGCCCGGCAGGACCTGCCCATCCGTGAGTTCAAGCCGCCCCGAACCCTGGCCGGCGCGATTGGACTCCCGCGTCGAGAGCGAGCGGGCTGGGCCATTGGCCACTCCCGAATCCCGATCCGTCAGCGGCGGAAGGAGCGCGAGCACCTGCCGACGGGTCAGCGTGAACAGCCTTCCCTCCGGGTCACGCATCTGCACCGATTCGGCGTTGATCGCCTGGAGTGTCGCCGCCCGCTGACTCAGCGTGGAGTCCACCACGACCCGCTCCGCCGCGTCTCCAATCACCCCTTGAGAAGCAAAGGATTCCTGCAAGGGCGCCAGGATGGTCAGCAACGCGGCCGCGAGCAGGGGGATTGGTGCTATGGCAGGGCTCACTTCTGAAAGATCGGCAAGTATCGCTTGGGCATTTGCAGGATAATCAGCGCCATGGCGGTCCCGTAATCATTTCCGGCGCTGGTGTCCTCCCAGACCCCCGTGGCGCCCTGAGACGTGATGAGTTCCCCCCGGATGGCGGGCCACCACTTAGCCCAGTGCTCCCCGCCCGCCAGGAACATGGCCTGCACCGCGTAGTACTGCCCGTAGAAGTAGTGGATTGCCTGCATGTCCGCGCCACCCGGCATCCCCGCCGAGATCAGGAACTCCAGCCCGCTGTCGATGGCGCGGTCCTCGTAGATGCCGGCGTAGAACAGGCTCGCGACGCCCGCGGCCGAGCGCGGCCAGGCGCTGGGCCCCGCCATCGCCTGGTACCGGAAGCCCCCGTCGGGGTTCTGGCAGCCGCGCACGTACTCAACTGCCTTGTCGATCGTCGCCTTGGGCACATCCAGCCCGGCGTTGCGCGCCGAGCGCAGCGCCATGATCTGCGCGATGGTCACGCTGACGTCGGCATCGAAGGGAACGGGGTTGTAGCGCCAGCCGCCCTCCTCGTTCTGCGTTGACTCGATGAGGCGGACCGCCTTGACGGTGGCCTTATGCACACGCTCGGCCAGGGCGGTGTCGCCGCCGCCCACAGTCATGCCGTAGACCTCGCCCAGGAAGAGCGTCGCAAATCCGTGACCGTACATAGGGCTGTTGGCTGAATCGGTCGCGACCAGGCCGCTCTCGGTGCAGTTGTCCAGGACGTAGTTGAGCCCGCGCGTCACGTTCTCCCCGTAGGCCCCCCGGCCCGGCACATTCCCATCCGCCATAAACGCGATGCACGCCAGCGCCGTGACAGCCACCCCGCGCCCAAACTGGGTTTCACCGAAGGAGCCGTCCGCGTTCTGCGATTGGGCGAGCGCCGAGAGCCCCAGCGCGACCGCACGATCCAACTCCGGGGTGATCTCATTCTCGGCGGGCGCGTTCGCCGCTGAAGTCGGCGTCGGCGCTTCCGCAACCGGTACAGGCTGGAAGGCCCCCGTCGTCGGCATGGAAGCGCAGGTACCCGCCGCGCCCAGGAACATCGCGATTGGCAGCGCCATTGTCATCAGCGGCTCCCCGCGGGGCGGGGCTCTTCCGCCAGCCGCTTGTAATACTGCTCAGTCAGTTGCTTCCACACCGAACTGAAGGTATCGCCGCTCCCCTGATGGAGCGCATCGCGCACGTGCTCGGGGAGACCGCCCCAGGCCGCGGAAGACCCCGGCAGGGGCGGGGTGAGCGCCCCATCCTGGCGGTCCGGCCCGCCCCCGGCGGCCGTGCCGGCTTGGGCCTTGCCCGGAGAAGACTGGCTCGACTGCGCCTGCTGCTGCGAAGTCTCGCCCTGCCCTTCGGGGCTTCCTTTTTTCTTCTTCTTGGACTTGCCGCCTCCCTGCTGCTGGTTGGCCTGCTCGATCAACTTGTCCAGCTTTCGGATGACTTCTTCCTGGAGTCGCTGGGTCTGGAGCCCGGCGTCTTGCGAAAGGTCCAGCCGGTCCGCCGTCTGACCCATCAGCGCGACCGCCTGCTCAAACTCCTCCGCGACCTCGCCGGCCGCCAGTTGGCGTTCAAGCTCCGCCTTGGCGGGGTCGACCGGCGTCGGCGGAGGAGCGGGCTCATCCCCCGTTGGTTCCGGGTCGGGTGCTGGCTGCGCGGGCTTCTTGGGAAGGCCGAGCAACTCGTCGAGCGTCGGTTCCGCGGGCTTGGCCGGCTGAGCACGAGGCGAGGTGGGAGTGGTGGGGGTGGGGGAGTTCGTCGCGGGTTCCGCGCCCGCGACGAACGGCGCAACCGCCACCAGCAGCCCCGCACCAATCAATGTCCGCGCACGCTGCACTTGTGTCATTGGTTCGGCTCCTGCGCCGGCGACGGTGCGTCCGGGTTTGTCGGAGGCTTGATCTTGTCCAGCAGCCCCTGGGCCTGCTCCGCAAGTTCCCGCTGGAGCCTGGTCAGACCCGCCATCTCGGCGGGGTCGCCGCCCCCGGCGGCCTCGGAAAGCGACCGTGTCTGGTCCGCGGCCTCCTGCTGCATGAATCGCAGCAGCTTGAGCTCGGCCGCCGGTGGAATAAGCGGCTGGGAACCCGCCCCCGCGGCGCCGCCTCCCCCGCCTCCACCCCCGCCGTTGTCGCCGCGGAACTGATCCTTTTTCTTGGCATCCGCGAGCGACTGCAGGAGCCCCTCGAGCAGCCGGACCGTATCCCGCTGGTTGCGGGCGACCGCCGCTGAAACCACGCCTTCCCTCATTGGTGCAGTAGCGTCAGCGGTCGCGTGGTCCAATCGGGTGTGCACATAATCAAAGAGCTTGGCATCAGCCAGGTCCTGGGTGTTGGAGCGCAACTGCGAGAGCGACTGCCGGATGCCGTCCTGGCGTGCGGCCAGACCACGCAGCACCGCTCGTTCACGCCTGCCCAGTTCCTTGCCGAGCAGAGGGATGGTCTCGGCATTGAGCGCGAGTTGAAGCTCCAAGGCTTCGCGATAGGCCTGCCGCAACTCGTCCAGCTTGCGGGCCGAGTCGCGGTCTTCAGCCTCGCTCTCAAGCCGCTCGGCCTCGGCCACCGCCTCGGCCAGTCGTGCCAGGCTCACGCGTTCATTCTCGTCCGCTTCGGGGTGGTCGGCCGGCTGGGCCCGCAGCGCGACGACCGCCGCCGATTGTGCCGCGGCCGCAGAGTCAATCAACGAGTGCAGCGCCACTGCATCGCGCATCGACTCCTTGGCGCTGGCGAGCACGCCCAGTGTGTTCTGGTTCAGGGCGATCATCCCCGCGTCCAGCCGCTCTTCCTCCGCGACGGCCCCGCCCATCGCCTTGCCCAACCTCGCCAGTTCGTGGTCCTGTTGCTGGATCAGTTGTGTCAGCGACTCAATCAGGCTCGCCAGGACCCGCCGCAGCGCCTCATCCCGCTTCTCGTCGGCGCGGTCCAGTTCCTTGAGCATGTCCTGCAACGTCCGTTCCGCCTGCTTCTGCAGTTCGCCGGCCGAACCCGTTTTGTTCTGCTTAATCTGTTCGCCGGCCTTCTGGAGGTTCTCCTTGACCTGCTCCTGCCGGGCCCGGTTCGCCGCCGTCTGCATCGCCTGCGCCTGCGAAGGGTCCGCCTGCTGCATCTGGCTGCTGCGCTGCTGCAGTGCCTCGACCAGCGCCCCCGCCCGCTGCGCCGCATCCTCCTGCCGCTGACCTACGCGCTCCAGGTCCGCGGCCTTCTGCGGCGACAACTGCTCGGGCGACTGGCCCTGCGTTGTCTGGGCGGCCGCCGCCGTCTGCGAGGTCAGTTGCCGCTGTTCCGTCAGCAGTTTTTCAATGGCCCGCCGTACCGCCCAGTTGTCCTGCCCACGGTCCAGCAGGTTCGCGAGTTGAAGGAGTTCTTCCTGCACCGTCTCCTGGGCCGCGCCCGCTTCCAACGCGTCCTGCGCTGTCTGCTGGGGTGACTGGCCGGGGGGCCGTTCGCCGAGCCGTTCCAGCGCTGCGCCCGCGCGGTCTGATTCTTCGCCCGCCGACTTCACCATCGCCTGTGCATCGTTCAGCAGCCCCGCGAGCGACTCATCCTCAAGGCGGTTGCGCTGGGCGCGAGCCTGCAGCCGCTCAAGCACCCCCCCCAGCGGGAGCAGCCGATCGCCCAAGCCGTCCTGCCGCGCCCGCAGATCACCTGCCGCCTTCGAGTCATCCGCCGCGGCGCTGGTCTGGTCTGCCAGCCGCCCCTGCTCCTGCTCGAGCCTCTTGGCCGACTCGCGCAGCCCGGCCAACTCGGCCCGCACCTGTTCGATCAACTCTCCCTCGCTGATGATCCGCAGCCGCCGCTTTGAGGAGACCACGGGTGCATGCACCAGCCCCTCGATCGCGTAGATGTCGCGCGCCTCGGTCGTCAGCCAGACCTCATCCCCCTGGGTGACCCCCGCAGCTGAGAGGTCAAGCAACGCCGGCGCCCGCAGCAGCAGCACAGTCGCCTCCCCGTCGGCCGCGGCCGCACGGTGCAACTCCGTCGGATCACCCGCGGGCTCAGGCGCTGCACCGATTGAGCTGCCGGGCGGCTTGGCTACCTGCGACCGCAGCACGACGCTGGCAAGCCCGACATCGTCGCGACCCTCACCGGCGACATCCAGAAGGGCCGTTGCGAGGACCGACTCATCCTGCGGCGGCTCGACCACCACCGCGGCCGGCGCACGGTCTTCGACCACATCAAATCGGAACGCGGCCTCCTCGGGAGACCCGATCCCATACTCATCACGCAGCACGACCGGCAGGCGCACCGTCTGCTCGGCGGTAAAGGTCAATATCCAATCGGTCCCGTCGAGCCTCGTGATAAGGTCGGCCGAGTTCTCCAATCCCGGCAACGTTGCCGCGACCCAGTTCACCAGGTTGCGGGTGTGGCTCGCCTGATCCTCCGGGGGTGGTACCGGCACTTCCCGGCTGAGCGTCAGGTTCATCACCACGCGTGAACCGGCCAGCACCGGGCCCACCGCGGCCCGCTCATCGCGCCCCTGCCCGACGTCCAACTCCCCGCTCACGATGGCAGGGCCGCCCGCATCCGCGCCCGCCGCGACCTCGGCCGCATATGTTGGCGGCGTGATGAACACCCGCGCGGCCTTCACCGTCGGCGGCTCCACCAGCGCCAGCCGCAGCGGCTGGGTGCTGTCATCCGATGTCTCAAACCAGTATTCAAGGAATACTTTGTCCTTTGACCCCGCCGCCCGCGCCGGGATGAGTGACGAGGTATCAAGCAACCGCTCGTAGAGTTCGCCCTCCACGGGCGGCGCTCCGCCCACGGGCTCGACCGTGATCCGGCGGTCCTGCGGAGTCAGCAGCGCCCGCTTGGCCTCTCCCTGATCGCCATCAACGATCAATCGGTAGTAGACCGACACGTCGGTCTTGCCCTGGGCGCGGCTGCTCTTGGTCAGCAGCGCCCGCATCGGCAGCGCCGTGCCGATGGGGTGTGCTAACACCGTGCTCGCATCAACGACCCCCGTCCGCTTTGGCCACACCGCGCCGCTCCACGGGGCGAGTACCCGCGATGTGCCGATCCGCGCAAACTCCGGGGCGAGCGCCGTCAGCGTCAGCAGCGGAACCCCGACCGCTAACAGCAGGGCCAGCGCACGGGCCAACCGGGCCGGCGCCAACATCCCCGACATGTTTCTGACATCGCGGAAGCGTTCCGAGGCCTCGGCCCGGGCCAACCGGTTGAGTTCCGCTTCAACCGCGGTGGCGCCGTCCGCTCTGCCGAGCTCAAGCCCGGAGGCCAAAAAACCCTGGAGCTTCGCGTCACGCCCCGTCTTGCCGGCCTCGACCCGGAGGGCCATCTGCGTCAGTGTTGGTGAGAACCGCAGCGCGGGGTGAACGCGCCGCCGCCACACGGCGATGACCGCCACAGCGCCAATCGCCCAGAGGACCATCCGCACCGAGCCGGGGAACCGCACCAGGAAATCAAGGAGCCCCACGCACAGGGCGACACCCAACACGCCCGCGACCAGGAGCCCCAGCCGTTGAATCAGCAACTGCGCCTTCGCCGCCGTCCTGAGCCGCTTGAGCGATGCGACCGCATAGTCCACCGAACCACCCGCTCCCCCGCCCCCCTGTGTTGGTGCCGCCACAGGGGACTCCCGGCTTGCGGGAGTGTCCTGTGGTTCTGGTTGATCCATCGGGCCTGCCATAGCGAGTCGCCCCCGGGTCGAATGGCTTCCTCCGGCGAAGCCCGCGACACATACGTATACCACCAAGGAAGCGCCGCCGCCGCCACTCCTTCATCAAACATCGTCTCGCCGCGCGTGCCGGTGACACTTGATTTTCCGGCACCCTGCCCCGTCCGCGGGCCAAACCTGCAAGGCCCGCATTCCCACTCAAATGTACGTAAAACTCTCCCCTCGGGTGCGGTACCTGTTACCGCGGCGTGACACTTCTCGGTCCTATGACAACTTGATGATCCTTCGCCCCACCCACTCAGCCATCAAGAGCGATATCAGCAGCACCCACACGATTGGTTTGTCCCACAGCGTTTCGACATCCGGCGTTCCCAGAAGCCGCAACTGGCGATTGGGCAGCAACTCCCCAAGCGAAGGGAGTTGATCGGGCTGCACGACCGATCCGCCCGTCACCAACGCCAGTTCCGCGAGCGCGCCATGGTCCGTCTGGGGGATTCGCATCTCATCATCAGGCAGCACGACCTCCAAACGGGTCGCAAGGTCAAGCCCGGCCAGCAGCGGGTCCGCCGCCTCGATTCGATACACCCCCGGCTCGCCCGCGAGCCAGGACGCCGAAAACGCGCTGATCGGCGCATCCTGGTCGGAGGTTGCCTGGGGCTTGAGCAACAGGTCAATGCCCTGCTGGGCTCGGGTGGCTCCTTCGACTGACGGCGGGATAAGCCGTACCTTGACACTCTGCGGTCGCGCCTCAACCAGCGACTGGTCGAGCAGTTGAACCGTGAACTGCACCTGCTGCCCCGCCTGCGCCCGCTCCGGTGAAGCCCGCAGCACCGCCGGCTTTCCACTCCGGCCCAGGCTCTCACGCGCGAGGAGCCGGATGAGCGGGATCCAGAATCGCTCCGGCAGCGTCTCGCCGCGACCGTAGCGGTACCGCCAGATCTCATCTGTCGCCACATACACGACGCGGCCAGCGCCGTAGCGCATCGTCATCACCAGCGGCGTGGGAGAAGCCGAGTTCCCGCCGCTGACACCCACCGGCGTGGCCAGGGCCAGCACTTCGGTCGTTGGCTTCAGGCTCGCGGGGTCCACACGCTGCGTCCATCGCAGCGCGTTCCAGTTGAGTTCAGGAGCGCTCAGCACCGTCGGCCAGGGATCGTCGGTGGATTCCCCAAGCTGCATCACGCCATACCGCGCCGCCGCCGCGCCGGGCCGGATCAGCACCGGGTCGAGCCACACAGGCGGGCCGCCGCCGGTCCCGCCGACTTCACCCTGCGCCAGCGTAAACGGCAAGAGGTCTGCCAGCGGTGAGCCGCGCCAAGCCCCCGGCGTTGAGGCGCTCCCGCCGATCCAGAGCAGCCCCGCCCCGCGATCAGAGATCAGCGACTTCAGTTGGTTAAGTTGGTCTTCGCTGAAGAGCCCCGGTCGCAGGTCGCCCATCACTACCACGTCAAAGGGCGCCCACCCCGCCTGCGTCCTGGGCAGCGTGTCCAGCGTGTCCGTTCCCTCCTGGATGTAGCGGCGCTCGGCCGCCAGCAGCAGCGTGGAGGAACGGATCGACTTCTCGCGCAGCAGCAGCCACTTGAGGTACCGGTACTCCCAGCGCGGGTAGCCATCGAAGTACACGACCCGGATGGGTCGATCCACCAACTCAACGCGCACCGGAGCGCTGTTGTTCTCCCCCGTGAGGTCGGGCCCATCCAGCGCCAGGCGGACCGTCCATGCCGCCGCGCCCGGCAACTCGGGGCGGGCGATCAGGGTGACCCGGTGCGACTGTCCCCCCTGCGTTTGGGCGGGCCCGGACAGCCCATCGAGCGAGCGCTCATCAAGAACCCGCCCGGTCGCTTCATCCACAAGCTGGATGCGCCCCTTGACGGGCGAGTCTTCATCGCCGGCGCCCAACCGATCAACCTCGACCGTGACCGGAACAATGTCGCCCACGAACGCGCCGTGCGGCGCATCCACGCGCCCAATCGCCATATCCAACATCGGGACCGGGCTTCCCAGCGGCACCGCGATCACCGGAATCTGGCGCGACTCAAACTGACGCAGCGTGGCGCGGCTTGGTGTATCCGAAGAGCGACCGTCCGAAAGCACCACCACGCCCGCGACGGGTCGCGCGGCCACCCGCCGCAGCGTCTGCTCCAGGGCCTGCCCGAGCGCCGTCCTGCGTCCCCGCGGCAGCCCAAGATCCAACCCTGACGTACCTCCGCCGACGCCATCGCCGGGAATCGTGCGCAGGTCAAATGCGCCGGAATCAAACCCCAGGAACAGGAGGTTGCGGTCCTCGGCGAGGCTTTGAAAGACCGGCCAGGCCCCGCGGATGGTCCGCGCCAGTTGTTCCTCGCGCGTGCTGCTTCCGGCTTCGCCTGCTCCCGGCCCGCCGGGCGCATCCTCGACCGTCATGCTCGCCGAGCGGTCCGCGAGCACAACCACCCAGTCGCGCTCCACCCGCTCGTTCTGCCTGACCAGTTGCGGCCCCGCCAGCAGCACCGCGATCAGCGCCAGCAGCAGCGTGCGCATCACGGCCAGCGCCACCCGCGCCGGCTTGCGGCCCAGCAGTTTCCAGTAACTCCACGAGGCGACCAGCACGCACGCCAGCCCCACAAAGATCCATCCCCAGGCCGGGAGTTCGCGCACGAACTGAAGCTCCACGCCTTCGGGGGAGGCCGAGAGCCTGTCCAGGCCAAAGAGTTGGTCCAAGAATCGGTTCACGCCGCTTTCGCCCCCCCCGGTGTCGTCAAGACAACCGAACGCGGCGCGATAATCCCCGTCTGCGCATCCGCCCTCGCATGGCTGAACAGCCGCGCCAGCACCGCCTCGAGCACCGCCAACAGCGCGCCGGCGGCCAGCAACGGGAAACTCAGCGGAGGAACGCGCGAATCCGTCTCCAGCACCGACGCCGCGGCCGCGCCCCCGCCGGGTGTTCCAAGCGTCGGTGCCCCCTCATCCTCGAGCCACACGATCTCATTGGAAACCGGCGACAGCCAGCGCGTCAGTTCATCGATCCCCAGCACCTCGGTCGACGAGGCCTGCGGGTCGGCGTTGAACGCCGTGATTCCCAGCGTGGACCCATCGTCGTTGCGAAACACCCACAGCCCGGCGTTTCGGATGGCCGGTGACAACCGCCCGCCCGCGTCGATGCTCACCGTCCGCGGAAGGCCGCCGTCCGTCGCCCCCGCGCCCGTGTCGTCCCCCGCCAGCCGTACCAGTTCCACCGCGCCCGGCACAACCCCCGGCGATCCACCCGCCACGGTTGTGTGTGTTCCCAGTGACCTCCCGATGCCCTGCCGGATCAGTTCCTGCAGCAGCGGCACCATCAGCGGCTTGGCCGGGAGATCCGTCCAACTCAACTCCGGCGGCGCGGCGAAGAAGAGCACCAGCCCGCGCGAGGCAACCGGGCCCACCGCCGGCGTCGGTTGTGTATTGATCGGGCCTGCTTCGCCCGTGCCCGCCTGGCCCATCACCAGGATCGGTGTCCCATCGCTTAGGGTCAGAAGTGGTTCAAAGCTCCCCGCCGGCGCCGTGATGTCGAGGATGCGGCTGAAGGCCACCGGCTTGGCCAGGCTGTCCAGTTCGGGCGCCAGCAGTTCCAGCAGGTCCGGACCCGCCGGAAGAACCCGCTGGCTGGTCAAGACCCCAGCGGGTGACAATGTCCGCGGCTCGCGCCCGATGGACCAGTCCAGCCCCAGGGCCTCGATCATCGCGTCCGTCCACAGATGGGTCTGCTCGTGCGAAGGGGGCATCACCACCAGCAGCGCGCCGCGATCAACCGCCACGCGCACCTGCCGCCACCCCGGCGCGTCGATCAGGTCCGGGCGCGGCACCAGCAAAGCATCAAACTCTCCGAGGGCCCCCGCCCCGCCCTGCGAAGCGAGCGTTCGGGCCGGGTCCAGCACGGTGATGCGCACCTCCCCGTTGCGACGCCTGCGCACCGCAAGGTCCGTTTCAGGCGAGAGCGCGAGCGCCAGCCAATCCGCGGTCGTGAACGAGTTGATCGATCCGCCCTCGGCCACCTGCCCCGGCGCCAGCAACGCCACCTCCAGCCGCGAGCGCGACTCCATCGGCCTCCGCAGGGTGTTGTCCCCGGCGACGGCGTCGCGATCGATCTGCGCGACGATTACCGCATCGTCGGTCGAAGCCATCGCGCCAATCTCCGCCGCGGGAACCTCGACAGACGCCGAGGCCGCCGCCGTCTCCTGCCCCGGTTGCCACTGCACCACGACCTCCGCGGCCGGGGCTCGCTCTCCCGGCGCTCCCGCCGGGCGCAACGCTTCAAGCCTGACCTTGGTCACTCCCCCGGCCCCCACCCCCGGCCCCGTGCGCCGCAGCGTAATCCGCACACCCGCCGAGGCCCCGGCCCTCTGGCCCGCCGCGCCCTCGGCCGGAGAGATCAGGACGCCCCGCAAAGGATCGACCCCCTCTATGGTGACGTTGTCAATCGGCTCCGACGCCGGTGTCGAGGCCAGTACGTTGAGCCCCGAATCAGGCGTTCCCACAGCGCTCAGCCCCGGCACGCTCGCCGATGTATCCGCCGCCCCGGCCCGAAACTCGCTCAGCAGAGCGAGCCAGTTGTTGCCGGCCGAGGTGGTCGCCGACCCATCGCGACGAAGTTCATCGCGCACCCGCGCCAGCGCACCGGAAAAGTCCGCCCGGCTGTCGGCGGGCGAAAGTGCACGGATCAGTTCGCCCGCCCCCGCCAGGTCCGGCGTGGCGGGCAGCACCAGCCCGTCGTTGGGCGAGGCGAGCGTCAGCACCGCCACCCGGTCACCACGCCCCTGGTCCAGTTGTGCCAGCAGGTTCAGCGCCTGCGCCTTGGACCGCTCCAGCGCCGGTGAGCCCCCCGGTACACCGCCCGTCACGACCGAGGATGTCAGGCTGTTGTCTATCAATAGATACAGCGTCCGCGGCCCCGCAGAGCCCAGCAACCCCGCCGCCCCCAGCACCGGCTTGCCCAGGGCCAGGGCCAGCAGCGCCACCAGCAGGCAGCGTGTCGCCAGCAAGAGAATCTGCTCGAGGTTCACGCGCCGGCGTTGCCGCCGGTACGCCTCCAGCAGGAACTTCATCGCCCCCCACGCCACCGGCCTGCGCCGTCGCCGCATCAGGATGTGGATGATGATCGGGATGGCGATGCACCCGAGCCCGACCGCCGCCAGAATGGGATTGAGGAACGTCATTGGGAGAAGCGGAAGCTCCTCCCTTTGCGATTTGTCGCTCTATCGACTTGCCACTTGCGGTTACGCATACTTACTCCGCTTGATCATCGCATTCCGCCGCGCCACAAACGCCGCAAGCGGCGGCCCCAGCCAGTCGTGCGTGCTCAATCGCGCATAGTCAAAGCCCATCCCCCGCACCACCTTTTCAACCCCGTTGATGTGCTCCTGCATCACCTCCAGGTACGCCTTGCGGATGGAGCGCGGGTCGATCCGCAGCACCGGCTCACCCTCCAGCCCCTCGAACGGCGCGGCATCGGTGAACGCGAACTCCTCCTCGGCCCTGTCCATCACCTGGAAGATCAGGCAGTCGTGCCCCGCGTGCTTCAGTCGGCCGAGGGCATCCTGAATATCCGGCAGGTCCATGAACAGGTCGCTGATGATCGCGATCAGGCACCGGTTGCTGAGTTTGCCCAGCGTTTGGTCCACGACGCGGCTGAGGTTGGTCGCTCGCGACCGGTTCTGCGGGTTGATCGCGTGCGTGCTCAGCGCACCCACGATCTGCCGCCACGTCCCCTGGCTGCTCGATCTCCGCACCACCGCCCGGATCTCATCCGAAAAGACCACCAGCCCCACCCGGTCACCCTGCCGCAGCGTGATGTACGACAGCGCCGCCGCCAGCGCCGTCGAATGATCAAACTTCGTCCAGTTGCTCCGCCCATCAACGCTGGTCTTGTTCCCCTCGCCCGAGGCGTCCTCGAAACTGCGGCTGCCGTAGTTCATCGAGCCCGATGAATCCACCATCACCACCAGGTCCAGGTTCGTCTCCTGCTGGTGCTGCTTGAGGTGCAGTTTGTCGGTGCGCCCATAGACCTTCCAGTCCAGGTGCCGCAGGTCATCCCCGGGCACGTATGGCCGGTGCTGGGCGAACTCGACCGAAAGCCCCTGGTACGGGGAGCGGTGTGTGCCGCTCGAAAAACCCTCGACGATCATCTTGGCCCGAAGTTCAAAGCTCCCCAGGCGCGCAAGCGTCTGCGGGTGCAGGTAGAGCGAAGCATCCGCTTCCGGCGGCGCGATGCGCCCGGGCGCATTGCCCGCGCCCGATGCTGCAGCGGGAGTTGGTCCGAGCGGGGTTGAGGGCGTTTGTGGGGACATAGACGGTCCAGCGGGCGGAGGATGTTATCGGCCCGATCCATCCGGCGATGACGCCAGAGAAACGAGATATTCCACGGCCTGACGGGTACCACTGGTTGGCTCAGAGGCCAGTGCTCCCCACGTCCCAATTCCTGACTTACGACTCGCTCCCTACCCGCCCCCGCAATCGCCCGATATCTTCTGCCTATGAGCCTCTCCACCACCTGCCCCAACATCCGCCGCATCGGCATCATGACCGGCGGCGGCGACTGCCCCGGTCTCAACGCCGTCATCCGCGCCGTCGCCCGCGACGCCCTCACCGTCGGTATCGAGGTCATCGGCATCGAGGACGGCTTCCTCGGCCTTATCGAGAACCGCTGCCGCCGCCTGGGTGATGCCGACATCTCCGGTATCCTCACCCTGGGCGGCACCATCCTGGGCTCCAACAACAAGAGCAACCCGGAGAAGCATGTCGTCGGCAAGCACCCCGACGGCTCCTTCATCTACAAAAACGTCATCGACGACTGCTTTAACACCCTCAAGCACCACGGCATCGAGGCCCTGGTCGTCATTGGCGGCGACGGCACCATGACAGGTGCCGCCAAGTTCGCCCAGCGAGGCCTGCCCATCGTCGGCGTTCCCAAGACGATCGACAACGACATCGAAGGTACCGAAATGACCTTCGGCTTCCAGACCGCCGTCGAGACCGCCACCAAGGCCCTCGACCAGGTCCGCACCACCGCCGACAGCCACCACCGCGCCATGGTCGTCGAGGTCATGGGCCGTAACGCCGGCTGGATCGCCCTGCACGCCGGCGTCGCCTCAGGCTCCGACGTCATCCTCATCCCCGAGATCCCGTTCTCCCTCGCGGGCGTCTTCGAGAAGGTCCGCCAGCGCAGCGAAATGGGCAAGCGCTCCAGCCTCCTGTGCGTTTCCGAGGGCGCCAAACTCGAAGGCGGCAAGCAGATCGTCGCTCGTGTTGTTGCCACCTCGCCGGACCCCATCCGCTTGGGCGGAATCGGCAAGTACCTCGCCGACATCATCGAGGATGAGTGCGACGTCGAAAGCCGCTACGTCGTCCTCGGCCACACCCAGCGCGGCGGCACCCCCTGCGCCGCCGACCGCGTCCTGGCCACCCTCCTGGGCAGCCACGCGATGACTCTCCTGCGGGAGGGCAAGGCCGGCCGCATGGTGGCCATCCAGAACGGCCAACTCACCGACATCGACATGGAAGAGCCCGCCGGCAAGCAACGCCTCGTCAAGCCCGACGACCTGCTCATCAACGCGGCAAGGGCTGTAAACACCAGTTTCGGCGACGGTGTGGCCCGCTGAAGCCCACAGCGAGGTGCCTCACCAGCAAGGTAAGAGATGCACGGGCCGATACCCGGCCTGGCGCCACACGGACGTTCCGCGTGCACCGATGCTTCGATTGGGGTCCGTCACCGCCATCGAGAATCCTATTTTTGCTTGTCGCTCTCGGTGGTGGGGGTCGTGGTCGATTCAGTTGTCGCGCTCTCGCCGTCGCCGGTCTTTTCCGCCGCCGCCCCCGCGTGGGCGGTGGGAACAGCAGGCACACCGGATGTACCGGGAGTGGCCGCCGCGGTCGCATCGGGCTTTCCACCCGACCTCCCGTTGCCGCGCCCGCTCGGTCGCTCGGGCCTGCCTTCCGCGATCACCTGTCCATTCTCGCCAACCTTGTACCCCGCGAGTTTCAACTCCCCTTGATCCCAGGGCTGACTGATCACTTCCCCCGCCGAGGGCTCGCGCACCAGCACCCGTTCGCCCTCTTCAACCCCCGCCTTGATCTCAGCGAGGACGTCGGACCGCTTCCCAATGCGGACCGGGCAGCGGACGAACTTGCTCCCCCGAGGCTGGTAGACAAACTGCACGGCCCCGTCGTTGAACACCGCCTGCATCGGCACTGTGAGCGTCTCGGCCACCTCATCCAGGTTCAGGCGGGCCTCGCACCGCATCGCCGGCTTCAGGTTCTCGCCCAGACTGTCGAGCCCCACGCGCACGATGTACTCGCGCAGGTTCGGGTCACGCCACCCCCCGCTCTCCGCCATCACGCCGATCGACTCCACCTCGCCCTGAAATACCTTGCCCCCCGCGGCATCCACCTTCACCGTCACCACCTGCCCCGGGCGGACGCGCCCCGCGACGCTCTCGTGCACCCGCACCGAAGCGATCATCTCGCTGGTATCCGGCAGGATCATCAGCAACTGGTTGGGGTAGACCTGCTGGCCGATCTGCAGCGGCCCCTGCTGGTTGCCCCAGCGCGAGTTTTCCAGCGAGGTTGAGTACACCACCAGCCCATCCTGCGGCGCGGTGATGGTGGCCCAGCCGTGCTGCTCGCGCAGTTTCTTCAGCCGATTCTCGTTCATCAGCACCTGGTCGCGCTCGATGTCCCGGCGCGTCTCCTTGGTCTTGAGTTCAATATCGTTGTTCAGCCGCACCCGCTCCAACTCCGCCCGGGCCTCGGCCACGTCGGAGTTCTTCTGCTTCTCATCCTTCACGTACTCGTACTTGTCAAACACCTCGCGCGCCAGGCGCGACGTTGTAAAGTCCGAAATCGCCTCGATGTACGCCACCTCGTCCCGATCGCACTCATCCTTCGAGAGGTACCCCTCCGCCAGCAGTTCCTCGCTCCGCACCAACTTCTGCGCCAGCCGCTCCAACTCCAACTCCGCCCGGTCCACCTTCAGGTCCAGTTCTTGCCGGCTCTTGGCGACGTCGCCCTCCTGCCACTGCCGCAGCGCCAACTCCGCCAACTCCACGTTCAACTCCGCCTTGCGCAGCGCCGAGGCGTTGTCGTTCATCTGGATCTTGTAGCCGTTCTCCGCGGCGTCCAACTCCGCCTTGGCGGTCAGCAGCCGCGGGTTTTCTTCGTCGATGCGCGTCTGGATCGAATCCGCGTTCAACTGGATCAGCAGGTCCCCGGCCTTGACCCGCACCCCCTCATCAACGATCGACTGAATCGTCGTCTCCTGCTCGAGCTTGCTGCGGACCTCCAGTTTGCGCCGGGCCTCTAACTCCCCGTTCGATGTGATTGTGATGTCAAACGCCGCCCGCTGCACCACCGCCACATCCGCCGTCAGCGTGCCCGCCGCGTCGTCCTTTCCCCCGGCCATGGTGGCGTACACCACTGCGCCAACCCCGCACAGCCCCACAACCGCGATGATCCAACGCGCAGCACCCCCCCTGCGGGAGCGGGCCTTGGCCGTGGATCGAACCGGCGTACCGGTCCTGAATCGATCTTGCATGATGCGGTCTCCGTGCCGACCCCTATGCCATGGGGCCAGGGAGGCGTCTGGGTCAGGTCTCAGTGGCCGTCGGAATCTGATTCTACACCAAAGGTCGTGCCATTGAACTACTTAGTATCAGATGATGCGCCCCGACCTTCGTTCCTTCCTGGGTGACAAGTCTTTGCTCCTGGCCATCGCAGCGCCCCTGGAGGCCCATGCGGCCTTACAGGCGTTTTCGTGCCACAGTTCGGCCATTCCCTGGCAACCCCTGCGAATTCACCCCCAAGTCGACCTTTTGCTTACCGGGATTGGCAAGGCAAACGCCGCCGGCGCCGTCGCCCGATTCCTGAGCCCTCACCACCACGGCGCAGTTATCAGCCTCGGCATCGCCGGGGCACTCCCCCTCCTCTCCCCTTCGTACCAGGAACGGCGAGGGGTGGTTGCAACTTCCCCCTCCCACCGGGAGGGGCCAGGGGTGGGTTCATCCTCCCCGCCCCCACACCCGCAATCCACGTTCCTTCCCATCGCAACCTCCATCGCCGCCACCTCCTGCATCCACGCCGACGATGGCCTGCAAACCCCCAACGGGTTTACCGATTGCGCTGCCATGGGGTTTCCCCTCGGCGATTACCCCGGCGCGGCAGTCCCCATCTCCCAACCCCTTCTGGCCATCCTCCAACCGTTCGTCGACACGACCGGCCCCATCGCCACCGTCTCCACCTGTTCCGGCACCAACACCCTGGCCAACGACATCGCCGCCCGCACCGGGGCCATCGCCGAAGCGATGGAAGGCGCTGCCGTCGCCCACGTCGCCCACCGCTTGGGCGTCCCCGCCGCAGAGTTGCGCATCATCAGCAACACCACCGGCGACCGCGCTGGACAAGTCTGGGACCTGGCGGGCGCGCTGCGAAGCCTCACATCCGTCGTCGGGAAAATGATTCAGTTGTAAGGCCCCGCGTCCTTGCACAGGCTCGGATGCACCCGGCCGGTAACGCCGGCGTTGCGTCTGACGAAACACCGGCGCCCACCCAGCCCCCGTGCGATCCAGCGGCCGGTGGCACTACCCAAGCCCAAGAACCGCGCCACTACCCAACGCCGCCGCGGAATCCCGACCCGCGGCGGTCCGACTCGGCGTTGGGTAGTGCCTACGCGCGAGTGTCGCAACGGTGACCGCACGACCCGCCCCGGTTCGGTGGCCGACTTTGCTGGGTCAGGTCACCTTGTCGGTGCCGGTAGAGGCGCGATCCGGGTTATGCACCGCTCCCCAAGGGTCAAAGTTGGGGATCAGCCTTTCACACCGACCGGAAGGAGCGATCCAAGTTCGGTCGGGACCAGGGCCCTCGCCCCCTTCACGATCAGCCCCTCATTTGCCGGGTCGTCCAGCGTCCAGACCCGCTTACCGCAGGCGAGGAGTTCCGCGGCGAGGCGTTCGAGTTTGCCGTTGGGGGAAGCGTGGAGGATGAGGACGGCATCGCTGATGGCGCAGGCGAAGCGGTTGCGTTGCTCGGCGATGGTCGAGGTGGGACGCTTAAGGAGCGTTCGAGGGTTGGGGGGGCGGGCGGTTGCTTTGGCCGAGCGGGACTTTGGGCGCTCATCGCTCGGTTGTGGGTCGGCGGTCGCCTGCTCGTCGATGAAGGAGCGGATCGTCAGGCGGCCATCGGCCATCGGTTTTTTCCATTCGGCGGGGATGCGCATCGCGACCGCCGAGCGAGCGGGGCACACGATCAGCCGCACCCCCCCGCTCGACCCCTTGAGCAGGAACTTCAGCGACTCTTTTTCCAGCGGCGACTGAAAGCCGCTGACGATGGTGATCGGCGCGTTCTTCAGGGCGATGGCGACATCAAGGCCGTGGACGATGACGGTGCCGGGGCAGCGGGATGAGCACAGGAGGGCAACCTGCACGGCTAATCCCCCTTGGGTCCGTCACCGATCTGCTTGCGTTTCTTCGCCGAGAGTTTCTTGATGCTCTCGGCGACGGGAAGTTTCTCGGGCATTGTCCCGCCCAACTCCTCTATGGTCTTGCGCACTTTCTTGCCCACCTCGAAATGCGTGCGGTTGGCCCCGCTCTTGCCCTTCACCTTGTCTCGCTTCAACTTCTCCTCGGCCTGTGTCGCGCGAAACAGATTGGCGGCCAACTCGGTGCTGCCCATGTGGTCCAGTATATGTTCGCTGGCCTTGAGGCCTTTTTGTCGATGGATGCCGACCGCCGTCAGGCCACCGTAGAGGCCCTGATACCCGTGGTTCTGGAAAATCGCGTAATCTCGTGGTTCAAGCACCCCAGCGCCTCTCGCCGCGTCGGCCAACTGGGTGTTGTGCCGCTTCATCTCATCGCGGAGCAGCAACCGGCGCTCGGCCTCCACCTGCTCGTCGCTCATCTCTTGCCGACGGGTCTGGACGGCGAAGTAGGTCTGCCCCAGCGCCACGATCGCCTTGGCCGGGTCAGCGTTCTGTACCGCCAGGTAGCAGGCATACCGGGACATCATGGTGGTCGCGACCGGGCGCTGGCCCCCCTTGCCGATCTCGATCATTTCGGTGATGTCAACGAAATGATCCTCGGGCCGCTGGCCGCTGTTGAAACAGGCCATCCTGGCCTTGTCGATCACCTGCTCAAAGTTGCGGTAGTCTGCGTAGCCGAGCACGCGGGCGAAGTCGCGGCTGGACCAGTGCTCGTTGCCCGCCTGGTTGACGCGCCTGATCTGCTCGAAGGGAGATTGGCCATGCCCACCTACCCCTCCCGCCGCGCCGGGCGGATTCGTGATCTCTTCAGCCATCTGGAAGGCCTCCTCAATCACGAACAGTATCCAGCAACACAAAGCATCCGCCGACGATGGAGACGGGGGCGTCCTTCAAGGCGATGGCGCCATCGAGTCCGTGGACGATGATGGTGCCGGGGCAGCGCGATGAACAGAGCAGGGCGACCCGCACCGATCACTCCTCTTCTTCCTGTGCCGCATCACCCATGCGGTATTTGATGTCGTAGTTGACAAGAAAATCGGCTTCAGTGGCAGAAAAGCCGAAATGCTCGCCGAGGCAGCGGTCTATGTCGTCGATGATGGTCTTGCTGCGTTTCGGAATAATGCACTGGACCGTCAAGGAATCGTGCTTGAACTTCATGGTTCGTCTGTCTGACTGCTTTTTCAAGTCTTTCATCAACGCCGTCGCCAAGCGAGCGAGTCGATCAGCGACAGGGCCGGTCGCCAGAGTCTGCAAGTCCACCGGGAATGCTTCAACCTCACGCCGGTTCAAATGTCGGCAATCGGAGAACACGGTAACAAACCAGTAGAACAAGTTTGAGTTGAGACAGCAGAGAGCAGCGTCGGCCTCAGCCTTGGTTCTGAATGCGAGGGTCTTGAATTCTGAGGGTGGTCGTCTCTGTCCATCGCCGTCCAACACTTCCGGCTCAAAGTTCAACACCTGTAAGAAGTTCCCTACCTTGCGGGAATAGTAAACGTTGTGACGCCCGGTTGTGCTGAATGACTCTGCCAGGCGATGACGCTGCGCATCAAGTCGGTGGACGATATGGTTCTCGATGGCGTAGTTGAGCTTCGGCAGGGTTCCCTCGACATGGCACGGTACAGCCGTCTCGTAGGACAACAGCGAGAACAACTGAGGCCGCTCGACCGCCGACCATTTGTGGTACCTGGTCGAGGAAAGTGCTTGACCAGCAGCAGAAGGGGCAAGCAAGTGGATCGTCAAGCGGATGTGTTCAAGGCCGTCAAACAGGCGAGACGGCCGGTCGTCATAGGCGCTGTACCACAACCTCTTGGTGAGCATCAACCGCTGTAACGGTTCGTATCGCTCGGTTGAAATTGAAGAGACGGGCACGATCATCCCAAGGCGACCCGCAGGGGAAAGTAGCCGAAGGCATTGCTCGATGACCAACGCATATAGATTTCCTGCGTCCTCAGTGGCGTACCCCTTGACCGAATAGTCCTTCAATTCCTTCAGTTCGATGTACGGTGGGTTTCCGATGATGACCCCAAAGCCACCCTTCTCCATGATTGCGTGGAAGTCAATGAACCAATGGAACGGTTGGTACTTGGTGCGCCACTTCGCAAGCGCTCCTTCTCGTTCCACTTTCACTCCGTACTCGCCCGCCAAGACCTGCGACAGTTCGTCGTCCAAGGTCCGCAATCGCTCCCGAACGAGCCGCTTGCCATCGGTCAGCGTGCGAGGGTCGGCCTCATACTGCGTCTGCCCTTGGCGGAATAGATCAAACGCCGAAGCCGCCGCTGCCGCTTGCGTCTGGATGCGTTCCACGTCGCCGCCAAAATCCAATCGCCCTGCCATTGCCGTCCTCACGGCATGAAGACTTGCATACCCAACCAGCGTGTTTCCCGCCCGGATGTTGAAGTCGATGTCGGGCAGCGGCTCAATCTTCTCGATGCTGCGGACGCCCTCCTTGACTTGGGCGACGAGTTTCAGGAAGAGGCGGAGTTTGCAGATTTCGCACGCCTCCTCCATGATGTCCACGCCGTAGAGGTTGCTGACGATGATGGACTTGAGGATGAAGTAGTGGGCGTTTGGGTGCTGCTCGACCTGCCGCAGCGTTTCCTTGAAGTCCTTGAACTTGTCGGGATGGACTTTCTCGCCCGCCGCCTCAGCACGCTTGAGGTCGTCGAGGAACGACTCCATGCGGTCGAGGCAGGCTTCGTAGAGCGGCTCCAGAATGTTCAGGGCGGCAAAGAGGAACGCCCCCGAACCGCAGGTGGGGTCGAGGACCGTGACGCTCTCCACGGCCTTCCAAACGGCGCGCAAGAGGTCCGGCCCTTCGGCGTTGACGATGACATCCTCGGCGAACTGGCGGATGTCGAGGTTGAGGGTCACAAGGTCGTTGACGCCCCCTCCATTCAAGCCGACTTCGCCCTTAGCGAGTTTCTCCCGCAGTTCCAGGCATCGCTGTCGCCGAGCGACATGCTCACGCCACGTCTCAGTGGGCAGGGCGAACGGGGCCGATGCCGGTTTGTTCCACCCGCCGCGCTTGGACACGTCCTTTACGCCCGCTTCGACCTCCGCGGGGAGCATGATGACTTTGCCGGTGTCGTCGATCACGCCGTGCAGAACGGCGTCGTAGATGTAGCGGTCAGGATCGTTCTTGAGCAGCCGCCAGACCGAGCCGGATTCGGTGGCGTGGGGGGGCTTGAAGGCGATGGCGCAGTTCTTGGCCGCCTGATCGAGGATGAAGGGGATGATGGTGTTCTTGGAGATGTACTCGGTGATGTCTTCCTTGGTGTAGTAGGCCCCCATCTGCTTCTGGTTGATGTACTTCTCGAAGATGTAGCCGAGGACATCGGGGTTGATCTCGTTACCCTTCGTGAGCGGCCGGTCGTCGAGGTGCCAGGTGTACTCGTCGAAGAACTTGAAGAGTCGCTCGAAGGCCGAGTCGGGGATCTTGATTTCCTTGTGGCGGGTTTCGAGTTCGTGAACGTCGAAGAGGCCGCCGTTGAGGTACGGGATCTTGCCGATAAGGGCGTCGAGTTCCTTGCCGCGCGGGGTCTTGGTGCTCAGTCCCTCGTGGAAAAGTTTGAGGAGGAACTGGCGGTAGAAGGACCAGAACTTGTCCTTTCCTCCAGTTGGACCCTTGCTCGCCTGAAGTGTGCCCAGACGGTTGCGGAGGTAGTCGTGATCGCCGTTGAGCAAGCCCTTCTTCTGGATGAAGTAACAGAACATCAGACGGTTGAGCATGACCGAGGTGTACCAGTCCTTGTCGGCCCCCCCACTCGCGCCCTCGATGCCGTCGATGAACGTGTGGAACGCCTTGTGCTCGGCTTGGAACCGCTCGAAGAACTTCTTGGTGACCTTCTCGACATCGAACGCCGCGGAGGCTCTCGATGTGACTTCGGGCAGGGTCAACTTTTCTTCTTCGCCCAAAGAAAAACAGATGTTCGGCATGACCCGCTCAACAAGGAGGCCGCTGGCTTGACCGCTGCGCCAGTTGAACTCACGCCGCTTGAGCGGCTGACGCTGACCATCGGCCCCGTGCCCACGCCGCACCCATTGCCAGACCTGCTCGGTCCTCTGCTTGTTGGTGTAGACGATGATGTGTTCACGGGCGGACTTGGTGACCTCCCGGTCGATCATCGCTCGGATGGAGTGGTCGGGGATGCGGCCATCAGGCCCGGCATCGCAGAGGAAGGCGGCGAATCCCCGCTTCTCGGCGAACCCCTTCAGCACAACCTCGCCGCCCTTGGTGGCGACCTTCAGGGTTGCCTTGTGGCGATCCCAGCCCAGGCACTCGACAAAGAGCGTGTCGAGGTCGAGGGCGTCGAGGAGCTTGCGGCAGCGTGCGAGGTCAATGGGCATTAGAGAAGAGTCCAGGTTGAATGTGAGGAGAGGCGGAGGACAGCACCGGTGGATCAGAGTCTTGCCGCTCCGCGGCCCCCAAGGGTTGCGCAAGTGAGGCCAGTGGTTCCTGCTCAGGTATCGATGGCTGACGTTCGGGTGCACTTGTCCCGGGCAAGGGTTCCCGAGGTGGCTCGGGCGGCTCGCCCAGCATTTGCAATACATGGGGGCGCATGATGGCCTCCGCCTTGAGCAGTCGTTGTCGGATGCGCTCCTTCGTCAGGCCAAACTCCTGGGCGATGCGCTCCAACGTGTGTTCTTCAGCGCCGAAGCCGTATCGAAGCTGGACAATGCGCTGATCGGCGGGCGACAGCTTCGCAATCGCCGACCGGATGATCAGAGCCATCGCATCACGGTGTAGGTCACTTCCGCCGTCTTCTTCATCCAACAACGGCGAGCCATCCCAGTTTCGTTCGCACTTGGACAATGGCGGCAGGGGCTCTGCATTGGTGACCGCTTCCAACCAGGCGTACCGCAGTGCTGTGCCGGGGTTGACCAGAATCCGCTCTCTCAAGAAGCGGCTTGCCTCACTTGTTCCGGCCTCTGCAAAGCGAATGGAAAGGCTGCGTTGGACGTGCCGGAACCAGCGGTAGGCGTGTACGGCCTCGCGAGTGATGAGGAAGGGTTCTCGGTAGCAACGGGTAGCGCCTCGCTGAAGTGCGGTGCATGCGTACGTTGAGAACTGATAGCCGAGTGCAGGATCGAATCCTCTCGCCGCTCGCATCAGGGTAAGGCAGGCGATCTGCTCGGCGTCTTCCGGGGCGATCCCGATTCTGCGCGTAATCAGACGGCCACCCCAGCGAGAAAGCCGAATGTGGAACATCACAAATATATGGAACTCCGGTTCGCCGCCCGCCCGCATGGCTCTCGCAAGCCTATCACTCTGCTCCGCGTACCAGGGCTTTTTGACAAAGCTCAGTTCGGAGACGGTGTCAAGAGCCAGCCGCACTCGGTCCAGGGCGTCCACAAGGGTGACCTGCTCCTCCTCCGCCAAGCCGAATCGCAGCCCCCCGAGTCGCTCCACGAGTGCTTGCGGCGGCTCTTTAGAGAAAAACGGATGCTCCCGATGACGAAGCCGACCTTTGTCGGGCATGTGGATCGCCCATTGCCAGACCTGCTTGCGGGGTTCTTTGCAGGTATAGATGACGATGTGTTCGTGAGCAAGCCGAAAGACCTGACGTTCGAGTTCCCGCAGGCGACTTCGGTTGAAAAGCGTGTAGCGGTCTGTCTCGCAGACCAGAATCTGAAAGCCTCGTTTGTGGGCGATCAGATGAAAGTCGAAGGTGAGGCCGTCGGCCTCGAAGCGATGCTCTGCGGCGGCGTGATCCCACCCCAAGACCTCCACGAAGAGAGTCTTGAAGTCATGGCGAGCAAGATGGACGGCCACAGCGTCCATAGACGGTCATGGCCTCCTGAGACCCATCGAGCAGATGATTCTCGGTTCGGTTGAGTCAGTATCTGCCTGTTGAACGCTGAGTTTGTCTTCCTCTCGCAGCGAGTTCACGAGTTGAAAGAGCATCTCGTCGGTCAACCCGATGCGAAGTTGACGGTTCAGGATGTCCTTGGCGGACTCCCGCAGCGGGTGGTTGTGGATGTCCTGAATGGCGCGCTTGAGAGCGTCGGTGTCGAAGAGCGTTCCGCGTACCCGCTCGGAGTAAGCCTTGAGTCGCTCATAGGCCCTGAAGCGAGCACCGGATGGGCGACCGAGTTGGCCGCCGATCTGCTTGTCCTGATCACCGATCAGCTTGACGCCGGCTCGAACGGCTTCATGGTGCCAATCGCTTCGTGGTTGAGCCGGAGTGTCTGGCGGACATTCAGCGGCCTTGAGAATCTGGAGCTGCGATTCGGTGATGCCCTTGCCGTCTTTGTCCACCCAGGCGAGGGCATCGGTGTCGTCACCCATCTGGATGTAGACCAGTGCGCCTTCAGGGCGCTCGGCGGTCGGAGTATGGGCCTTGGTCGAGAAGACGACATCGGGCATGTCAATGATCGCCTTCTGGAGCGAAGGGTCTCGGTCGATGGCGTTCTTCCATATCTGGAGGGCGTAGGAGCCAAGGTCGATGTCGTTGTCCTCCTCGCCGTCGAGGATTCCCGCACGCTCGTTGTACAGGTCTTCGAATAGTTGGTGGTTGGGATCATCCTCGAAGAAGGACTCATCGGTCCCGACCACCTCGGCGTTCTCCTGCAGCCTTTGCCGAACCCGCGTGCGGAGCCGGATGATCCGGTCCACCCCCTCGGCGGGGAGGAACGAGTAGCAGTGGATCGTGTCCGCCTTCTGTCCGATGCGGTCCACGCGGCCGGCCCGCTGGATCAGCCGGATGATGGCCCACGGGAGGTCGAAGTTGACGACAACGGCGCAGTCCTGGAGGTTCTGGCCCTCGGACAGAACATCGGTAGCCAGCAGTACCCGCGTTTGGTCAGCGCTGAACTGAGAGATCTTGTCGTTACTCTCCGGGCTGAACCGCCACGCCTGCTTGGTCGGGTCTTCGGTGTCGCCAGTTACTCCAACGACGGAGGGAATACGGGCAGCGACCAGTTCCTTCTCCAGGTACCGCACCGTGTCGGCAAACTGGCTGAAGACCAGGACTTTCTCATGCGGGTGTCGACCCTTCACCAGTCCGATGAGGGCCGCGAGCTTGGCGTCGGCCTCCGGTCGCCAATGCCCGCTGATCCCTAGCACCCGCAGGAGGTCTCTTGCATCCGCAACCAGGTCGTCGCTCAACTGGTGGATGAACAGGTCAGGACGGAGCCACACAAACCGGGACTTGAATCGCCGCTCGTATTCCTCATAGATCTCCTTGGCGTTTGCGAGGAAGTCGGCCTCGCTGCTGAGAAGCCGCTCAACCCTGGCCTCCGTTGCCGCGCCGTCGTCCTCGAACAGATCGACCGTGCCGATCAGGCTCTCGGCGTCGGCATCCTCTACCCGGGAATCGAAAACGCCAACGTCCTGCGTTCCCAGGGGGAGAGGCAGGCCATTCTGCAACGCATGGACGAAGACGAAGTTCCGCAGGATGTGGCGTTCCACCGATTGGATGAATGCCTTTCCACAGCTCTCCAGGCGCTTGAACAGGTTGGTGCGGCAGAACCCCATCAGTCGCTTCCCCGCCCTCGACAGGTTGCTCAGGTGCTGATCCTCCCGCGGCGTGGGGGGCTCGCCGGGGGATGGGGCGACATAGTTACCCATGCCGTATCGGGGCAGGCGCAGGTGGTTGATGATCTCAACCACGTCGGGTGAGAAGAGGCGGGCGTATTGGTCGGTGGGGTCGTCGTCACGGATGGAGAACCGGACGGTCTTGGGCTCACGCAGGGGGAAGTACGACTTTCGTCCGTCAGGGAAAGTGAGGTAGTGGCGATCCCGCGCGGCGTCGTACTTCGCGTAGTTGGCCTTGATGAAGCTCCTCGTGCGTCGGACGAGGTACAGTCGCATCAGGTCACGCCAGTCGTCGGCGAAGGGGCTTTGGTCGAATGCCGAGAGGGAGTGCGGCGAGCATTGATGCTTCCGCAGGAACTCCGTCTCGCCAAGGTTCTTGAGGAGCTTCTCTGGCCTCACGCCGAGCGGCTTGTCGTCGGGCACGAACAACCGGAGTTGATTGGACAAGTCTTTGTAGGTCTTGTTGTACGGCGTGGCCGAGAGCAGAATGCAGCGGCTCTCGTTCTTCTGGATGTACTCCCGCAGAAAGCGATATCGACTGCCCTCCCGATTGCGGAGATTGTGGCTCTCGTCGATCAGGACTACTCGGTAGCGTCGGGTATCTTCGACAAAGTTTGGGCCGACCTGGCTGATGGGAACTACTTTGGCCCGCAACCGATACTTCTCTAGATAGTCCTCCCACATCGGCTTCAGGCGGACGGGGCAGATGATGAGCGTTTCCAGGTCGTGGTCGATCTCAAGGATTTTGGCAAGCGCTGTGGCCATCAAGGTCTTGCCTAAGCCCACCACATCGCCGATGAGGACGCCGCCCCGCTTGAGGACGTGATGGGCGGCGATCTTCACGGCCGCGGTCTGGAAGTCGAAGAGGGTATTGCCAAAGTCACCAGGAATACGGAACTCGTTCAGCCCGACCCGAGCCTCTCGAGAGAGGTGGTACGCCATCTTGACATAGATGTGGTACGGCGGAATCAGCGTTTCCCGTGCCCAACTCTGCTCGATCACTTGGACTAGTTCGTCGGAGATGTCGATGCAGAAGTTGTCGTTCCAGCGGGCCTCGAACCAGCGGGCGAGCTTGTCGCAGGCATCGTGGTCCATGACATCGACGTTGAGTTCACCTTGCTTTCCAAGGCCCGAGAGCGTCAGGTTGCTGCTACCGACGAAGCCCACGGCGGGGTTCACCACGTCGGGCCTGAACAAGAGGTAAAGCTTGGCATGGAGCGGATGCCGCAGGAAAAGCTTGACCCTGACCTTCTTCGCCTTGATCTGCGCCGCCAACCGGCGAAGCCCCGCCTCGTCTTGATTGGTGGGCGCACCGAAGGAGAGCTGGGCTCGAAAGGACTCGGCAAGCTCTTTCTTGAGGCGGATGGCAGTCTGATTGTCGATGCTGTCTTCAGCGGGAGTCGCTGAAAACGCTGACCTGACGATGTCTTCCGGTGGGCGCTGCATCCCCACCAGCAGACGGCAGCAGTGTCCGTCCTCCCCCGACCAACTCTCAATGCTTTCGTCGATCTGACGCCAACCCCGGAGGTTGAAGTACCCCACGCAAAAATCGGCCCGCTGAGCGACTCCAAGCGTGTCTCTGAGAGCTCCGACGAGGTGGGTTTCGATGTTGTCGAAAATGCGGGGCATGGAGCGCCTCCGCGACGTGCTGGGCCTGAGCCGCGGTTGTGGCCGCCAAGTGACCCAAGTCCAACAAATCGAGGAACAACAGCGTAACAGGAGTTACAGGGCATTGCACGGCTCCCATCCGCATCCGCAGCGAAATGCCACGGTTTGCGATTCCCCAGCCCGTTGTACTTGTACTCGGCCACCAGCACCGGGTTGGCGCTTCGCCACGGCCGGATGAATGATCGCTCCCGCCCCCGCGATCCCCGCCTCTCCCCACCCCCCGTCCTTTGCGTTATAGGCCCACCCCTCCCCCTCCCATGACCGTCTCTGCCGTCTGGCGCGGCCTGCGCACCCGGTCCATCTGGGCAAGGTGCGGCAAGTTCACCACCGCTGAACCCAACCCCCTGCCGCGCCGATCTTCACCGCGGCAGGTTGCACCCCTGCGCCGCCGGTTCACCCGCTTTGGTGGGCCGCGCGGTCCGAAAAAGCGCGGCGGTCCGGCCGTGGTCTTGGACATGGCTCGAAGGGCCGAGCAGCACCGCCTGCGTGGAGATGGGTTTGATGGCGTTCCCTGGATTCAACCACAACCTTGGGAAGTCCTTCGCCAAACTGAGCGAGGTATTGACCTCTTCAGTCAACGGCAAGGTCGGACTCAGTTCCGTGGTCGGGCTGCCCATCGCCATCGAGTTCGGCACCGGCAGCCTCAAGATTCTTCAGGTCGCCGCGGGAGAGCCCCCCAGCCTGGTGGCCGCGGCCTGCCTCGAAACCCCCGATGAACTCATGGCCGACCACCGCCGCCGCCTGGACTGGCAACTCCAGGCCCTGCCGCGTCTTATTAAGCAGGGCGGGTTCCGCGGCAAGCGAGCGGTGTGCGCGATTCCCTCGTGGCAGACGTTGTGCAAGCACGTGCAGTTCGTCCGCAGCGAAGGGGTGCCGACGCCGGCCGCCGTCGAGTCCGCGATCTCAATGCAACTCAACTGCGACCCCAACTCGCTGGTGTACCGCTACCTGGAAATGGGCGCGCCCGAGCGGACCGGCAAGGCCGAGGTCATCCTGATGGCGGTGGCGCGCGAGGTCGTCGAGAAACTTATGAAGGGCATCGTCGCCTGCAAACTCCAGCCCGTGGGAATGCACAGCGAGTTCGCGGCAACCCTGCGCGCCTTTGACTACGTGCACAAGCGCGAGGGCGACGCCAAACTCAACACGCTCTACCTCGACATCGGCGCCTGGACCACCAAGGTCATGATCTCCCACGGCAAGAAACTCGTCTTCACACGCCTGATCGAAATTGGCGGCCACCACCTCGACACCATCGTTTCGCAACAGCTTGAAGTCGATGTGGGCGAGGCCCGCCGGATGCGGCTGGCCCTGGACAACGCCACCCCGGCCTACGTCGCCCCCAAGGCCCGCGCCGCCCGTCCGGTCTTGGTGAGCGATGCCGCCCCGGTGGGTGTGGGTGTGGGGGGGGCGGGCGGAGTTGCCGTAGCCATGGCCGCGCCAAAGAAAAAAGACGCTTTCACGGAGCAGCGTGGCGACGGAGTGGCGCCCGGGTTTACCCCCGAGATCACCGCCCAGCCGCCCGCGCCGGTGGCCCCGGGTCGATCCAACCTGACCGAGCCTCTGGAAACCATCACCGACGAAGTACAGATGTGCCTCCGCTACCACGCCGCGCAGTTCCGCAGCCAGCGCGTCGAGCGTGCCATCTTCATCGGCGGTGAATCGCGCCACCGCGGCCTGTGTCAGCACATCGCCCGTGCCCTGCGCCTGCCCGCCCAGATGGCCGACCCTATGGCGCGCGTCGCCCGCAGCGGCCAGGAGCCAGCCCTGGGCATCGACCTCAAACAACCCCAGCCCGGCTGGTCCGTCACCCTTGGATTGTGCCTGAGCCCCACCGACCTTTGAGAACCATCCCCCTATGGAACGCCGGCGTTCATCACCGCGGAGACAGCAATGAGTAACCCGTTCACATCCCAGGCCGCCGGGAACAACAGCTTCATGCCCGAGGACTACGTCGCCCGCAAGGCCGAGTCCCGCGTGAACATCCTGATCCTCACCCTCTTCGCCGTGGTCATGGCCGCCGTGGTCGGCGCCTTCATGGTGACCAACCAGCGCTGGCAGCAGCTGCGCACCCGCCAGGAGACGGTGAACGACATGTACGTCCAGGAAGGCAAGAAGATCGAGCAGCTCAAGGAGCTCGAAAAGCAGCGCGCCCAGATGATGGAAAAGGCTGAAATCACCGCGGCATTGGTCGAGAAAATCCCCCGCTGGGCCATGCTCGGCGAGATTTCGCTGCGGATGCCGCGCAACATGCGACTCGACATGCTCACCCTCAAGAGCACGCGGATCGATGCGCCGGCCCCCAAGGCCATGATGCCCGTGCCCACCGTCAAGAGCCTGACCAACAAGCTCAAGGGCGACAACAAGCCCGCCGAGAAGCCCACCGTCAGCGCCCCCAAGTTCTCCTATGTCCTGACGATCTCGGGCACCGCCGAGGAGAACAACGACATCGCCGACTTCCTCGAAAGCCTCAAGGCCAGCCCGATCATGGACAAGGTCGAACTGCCCTACATCAAGGAAGCCCGTGAGCGGGACCGCATCCTCCGCAAGTTCGAGGTCACGGCCGTGCTGGCCTCCAACGTCGATACCACCATGATCGCCGATTCGCTCAAGGACCTCGTCGCCAAGCGCACCGAGGCGCTCCTGGGCGAGCAACAGGCCAAGGAACAGAAGGAAGCCGCCAAGCCCGGCGCCGAGCCCGCCAATCAACCGGGCCTCGCCGACGGCTCGAACAAGCCAGGGGAGGAAACGCCATGAAGATGGGTCTGCGCGGAATGAGCGTGCTGTTGATCGTGGTGGGAATGCCCGTCGCCAGCTATTACCTGGTCTTCAAGCCCCAGAACAAGGAAATCCAGCGGGCCCGGTCCGAAGTGGAGCACAAGGAAGCCCTCCTCATCAAGCTCCAGGAAGAGACCGCCCGCAACGCCGACCTCGTCCGGGCCAACGAGGAAATCCAGCGCAGCGTCAAAATGATCGAGGCCCGCCTGCCCAGCAGCCGCGGCGTCGACGCCCTGGTCAGGCAGGTCTCGGACCTCGCCGGCCGCGCTGGCCTGCAGCCCCCCGCGATGAAGTCGGCCAAGCCCATGCCCGCGGCCCTGTACATGGAGCAGCCCATCGACATGGAGGTCCAGGGCAACTTCATCGGCTTCTTTACGTTCCTCGCGGCCATCGAAAAACTGCCGCGTATCACCCGCATCCACGACATGAAGATCACCGGGATGGTCAAGGAGGGGATCGAGCTCAAGGCCGAGTTCACCCTCAGCATTTACTTCCAGGATGAGAGCCAGATTGCACAAGGGGAGGCCCCATGAGCACCGACCTGAGCCCCGACACACAGGCAACGACGACCTCCGAGCCGGAGGGGATGCTCCCCGCCCGCGCCGGCTTCCCCGGGATGCCCGGCGACTTCGGCACCATGCGCGCCCGACGCCGCATCCCCACCCAGACCATCGTGCTGCTGATCGTGCTGGCGGTCAGCGCCGCCGCGCTCTACTTCATGCGCCAGTACGGCATGAAGTCGGGCATGACGTTTGATCCCATCCTGGTCAGTTACGAAGAGCAGGACGGGGAGAAGGCCCGCACCTACGAGCGGATTATGGCCGACCTCGCCCGCATCCAGACCCCGCTGGATATTGCGCTGGACGACTTCGGCAAGAGCCCCTTCATCCTTTACGCGCCCAAGACATCGACGCTGGATGACTTCACGCCCGTCGAGGGCGCCACCGCCGAGGAGCGGGCCCTCGAAGAAGCCCGGCGCGCCGCCGCGCAGCGCCACACCGAACGAGAGGCCGTCATCGCGACCCTCGACCTGCAGGGCGTGATGGGTGGCTCGGTCCCCTTGGCCCGCGTCAACAACGAGACGTATCGCGTCGGAGACCAGGTCGCGGGTGTCTTTACCGTGACCAAGATCGAAGGGCGCGGCATGGTGTTGTCCGCCGAGGGAGTCGACTATCCCTTGGAGATGGATGCGGGCAATCACGGCGGGCCCAAGAAGGGCGCGGTCAAGATGGGCGCAACGCCCGGCGCGCCCGTCCGGCGCTGATTCCTGCGGGCGATCTGGCAGCTGTTGGCGGAACACCCGGGAGGGGCGTGAGTGGGCAAGTACAACATCGACGACATCTTGAGCGAGCTTGGCGTCGATGGGAAACCACCCACGGCCGGCAAGCCGGGGCCCGGCGCGAACGGCGCCGCTCCGGCGGGCAGGGACGGGCTGATGCCCGTGCGGGTCGCCCCGAAGAAGCACCGCATCGACCCGGCCGAACAGGGCGACTCGCCGCTGCCCTTCGTGCCGGGGAATCAGCGTGGTTTCGGGCAGCCGCTCCCCGAGGCGCCCCCGGACCCCGCGGCGCGTCAGGTGGTCAAGGCCAGCTCGGGCCCCAGCATGGGTCCGGTCATTCGCGATATTTACAGCCCCCAGGATGAAGAGAAAGGGCGCGAACTGGGCGAGATGATGCTCGCCAAGGGCATCGTCACCGCCGAGCGCCTGACGGTCGCCCAGCAGGTGATCAAGCAGTCCCCGGGCCGCCGCCTTTCAGACGTGCTGGTCGAGCAGGGGGCCGACGAGGTCGCGATCCAGACGCTGGTCGCCGAGATGGCCGGCGTCCCGTTCGAGCGCATCGACCTCGAGAAAGCGCTCGAAGGGGGCTTTGACGGAAAGCTGCTGCAGCGCCTCACGCCCGAGTTCTGCAAGCAGCACATGGTGATCCCGCTGCGCACGGACGGGAACCGCGTCGTCATCGGCGCCACCCAGTGCGACGACGTCTACATGATCGACGAAGTGCGCCAGCGGCTGGGCACCAGCGGTATCAAGCTGGTGCTGGTCAGCGCCTTTGACGTCAAGGGTGCGCTTGAGCTCATCGGCGAGACCGCCAAGGCCGAGACCGACGTCTCCAAGATTCTCTCGGAGGTGGAGGAGGGCGACGTCCAGGTCGAGAAGAAGTCCACCGAGGAGGTGGACCTGGAGCGCGAGGCGGGCGAGAGCCCGGTCATCCGCTACGTCAACTACATCATCCAGACCGCCGTCAAGGAGGGGGCAAGCGATATCCACATCGAGCCGGCCGAGAAGAAGCTCAAGGTGCGCTTCCGTATCGACGGCGAGCTGTTCGAGATGATGAACCCGCCCGCGTCCATGTCCGCGGCCATCACCAGCCGCCTCAAGATCATGGGCAACCTGGACATCGCCGAGCGGCGGCTGCCGCAGGACGGCCGCATCCGCTGCGCCGTGCAGGGCCGCAAGCTGGACCTGCGCATGTCGACGCTGCCCACCGGGTTTGGCGAGAAGGTGGTCATGCGCATCCTGGACTCGCGCTCGATCAGCGTCGAGCTCGAGCAGCTGGGCTTTGACGAGAACACGTACACGATCTGGAAGAAGCAGATCGACGCCCCCCACGGCATCGTGCTGGTCACGGGCCCGACGGGCTCGGGAAAGACCACGACCCTGTACGCCAGCCTGCGCCAGCTCGACAAGAACACCATGAACGTCTGCACAGTCGAGGACCCGATCGAGTACCACCTCGACGGCATCACGCAGACGCAGATGCACGAGAAGATCGGGATGACGTTCGCGGCGGCTCTGCGGTCGCTGCTGCGCCAGGACCCCGACGTCATCATGCTGGGCGAAATCCGCGATCACGAGACCGCGCACATCGCCGTCCAGGCCGCCCTGACCGGCCACCTTGTTCTCTCGACCCTCCACACCAACGACGCCCCCAGTTCCATCACCCGGCTTGTGAACATCGGCCTGGAGCCCTTCCTGGTGGGCGCGGCCGTCAACTCGGTGCTGGCGCAGCGGCTCATCCGTCGGCTGTGCGTGCACTGCAAGGTGATGGAGAAGCCCACCGAGGAACTCTCCGAGTACCTGGCGATGCATAGTTTCGACGCCGACGAAATCTGGGCCGCGAAGGGGTGCGACAAGTGCCGCAACACCGGCTACTCGGGGCGGGTGGGCATCTACGAAATGCTCACGGTGGACGACCAGCTGCGCGACACCATCGCCCGCAACCCGAACGTCTCCGAGTTCCGCCGGATGTGCATCGAGCGCGGCATGGTCAACCTTCGCGCCGACGGGATGCGCAAGGTCGCCCAGGGGCTGACCACGGTGCAGGAAGTGCTGCGCGTGACCGAGGCGGTGCATTAGGTAGAAGTCCCAAGTCCTGAGTCCAAAGTCCTGGGTGCCGCGACTCTAGTTGTTTGTGCGTGTCAGGTAGGGCGTGGTCGTCAGGAGTCTGACGAGGCGTTCGGCGGGGCTGAGAGGATCTACGGCAAGCGGGCCGTCGTTCGATTGAATGGGGGACTTGTCTTCGCGGAAGGGTGCGAGTTCGCGTTGCAACGCTGCGACGCTCGGTCGTGCCGCCAGGTCGAGCGCCTCTACCTTCTGGTCAAAGGCTGAAAGCAAGTCCCGCAGTGCTTGGCTCTGCGCTGCAACCTCGTGCGCATCCATCGCAGGCTTGAGGGCCGCGACCTGTTTGTGCAGCGTCCAGAGTTCATGGTTGTACCTGGCCCAGGGCTCCAGGGCGACCAGGTCCGCTTCGCGAATCCCGTACGACTCCATCGCATCGAAGGCCGCGCCGACGGCGGCGCGATCCCCGCCCGTTCGGGTATGGACAAACCCCAGCCACATCGCTCTCAGTGCGTGCTGCGCCTCCGCCACCAGCATTGTTCGCCGCGATGAATCGGGCACTCTCTCCAGCGCTGGAAGGACAATGTCAACCAAGAGCGTCGCTGCGCGGGCCAACTCCGGAGCATCGCCGGGGAATTCCGATACCCCCAGCCTCCGCCATGCCGCGGCCACGACCGCGGCCTGCCCCGGCGAACCGTCCCCATGAGCCGCGATGATGGCGTTCACCAGGGCAACCTTGCCCGCGAGTTCTTGCACGCGAGCCAGCGCATCGGCCCGAACGAGGATGCCCTCGATCAGTCTCCGGGTATCGGTGTAACTCCGAGACCCTTCGATGTTCGCTTGGAGCACCGCGATGGAAGTGTGGCTGGGCTCGGGAGACTCGGTGAAGCCGTACCCCAGCGAGAGAAGACGATCGATCTCGCCCGCGTCGGCCAGTGCGCGGCCCGCCGCCGTTGCCCAGGCGTCCAACTGCTGCTTGATCTGCCCGCGCCGGGCCGCGTCGGCGGCATCATCGGGTGCGGGGATCGTCCGCCGCTCCAGGACGGGCTCGCCCGCCTGCTCAATGGCCGCATCGCGCTGAGAGTCGAACACCGCCGCGATGGCGGCAGGGTCCAGGCCGCTGCCCTCCGGGAGTTGTACCGGCGGCAGCGGGCTGAACTCCAACTCGATCTGCCTGACCCACGCGCCCAGGTCCCGCACTTTGGCGCGAGCGACCGCCCATGTCAGCCGGTCGTCGCTCGGATCGATGGTCCGCAGCCCCCGGGCGTATACCTGCCGGAGCACCTCTCCCTCCACCACCTCGCCGCGCCGGTTGCGATCAACCTCCGCCTGAATGAAGGCCGCGAGTCGCTCACGCGACTCGGCCATGACGGAGACAAGCGCCTTCTTGAGTTCGTAGACCTCCAGCGCCGCCTGATTTGCCCGCTGCACAATCTCTTCCTGCTCCACCTTTGTCACGGCACGAGTGACCGGTGCCGGCTCGGCCTCGGGGTTGGCCGGGTCGATCGCGCCGGGCTCTTCAACCGCATCCCAGGGGCGACGACGCAACTCTGCGATCAGCGCGGACACAGCCGCGGCACGCTCCTGAAGTTGCGGAAGCGGCGATTGCGCCGGGTTGCCCTCGTCCCTGAGTTCCGTCACCATGGAACTCAGTCGTTGGTTCAGGTCGGCCTCTTCCGCGACCATCCATTCGGCGGGGCGCGGATCACGGCCCGTAGCCATCGCCTCGACGGGCACTTCCAAGCCCGGAGAAGGCGCGCCGGCCATTACTTCGCCCCGTCCCTTCAGCGTCAGGAATGTTCCCACCGCCGCGCCGATGCTGGCGATGACAAGTACGGCAATGCCGATCTTCACGCCCCGGGTCGGGCCCGCGCGCTTGACCACCGGCGCTGCGCTGGGTTCCGGCGTGCTGACATCACTTGGCGCGGGCGGGAGTACGCCCAGCCACCGAGTCAGTTCCGAAACCCGGAATCGCAGCGTGACGCTGTGGTGCGGAGCGTCCGCCGCGCCCCACTGAGCCGCGCCCACCAGGTTCTCGCGCTCGACCTGCAGCCTGGTGGCGACGGAATCGTTGGCATGGGCTGCCTCGAACAGTGTCAGGTAGTACTCCAGGTGGCGGCGCATGGCCTCCTGCATCTCGCCGCTGCGTTGCAGCCGTGATCGCACATACTGGCGCAGAGTCTCCTGCAATCGGTAGCGCTTGCCACCCGCTTCGGCCCCGTCCACCATGACCAGCGACTTGTCCACCAGGCGCGTGAGCCGGGTCAGCGTCGCCAGTTCGTCGCCGGCGGGGTCGCACACCCTGGTGGCGGCTTCGAGGGTCCAGCCGCCGGCGAAGACGGCGAGGAGTTGCAGGAAGCGGGACTCCTCGGCGCTGAGCAGCGAGACGCTCCACTCCACCGCCGCGAGCAGCGTCTGGTGGCGGGGAAGTACCGACTCATCCCCGTCGGTCAGGAGGCGGAAGCGGTCATCGAGCCGGGAGTGGATCTGCTGGACGTTGAGCATCTTGACGCGTGCCGCGGCGAGCTCGATCGCGAGTGGGATTCCATCCAGGCGGTTGCAGACTTCGGCGACGGTGGCGGCGATGGCGGGGGTGAACTCAAAGGCGGGGTCGGCCAGGCGGGCCCGCTCGCAGAAGAGGCGGACGGCCTCGGAGCCGGCCACTTCGTCAAAGTCCATGTCGCCGGCGAGGCCGGGGAGGGTGAGCGAAGGGATGCGGAACACAAACTCACCGGGCACGCCGAGCACCTGCTGTGAGGTCACGATGATCCGCAGGCGCGGGCAAGCGCGGAGCAGTCTGTCCGTGAGTTGCCTGCACGAGGTGATGAGGTGCTCGCAGTTGTCGATGACCACCAGCATGGCGCGGGAGCGGCAATGCTCGATGAGTTCGTCGGCCGAGTTGCCGGGTGCGGCCATGGCAGCGGCCACGGCCTTCCACACCAGGTCGGGTTCCTTGAGGCCGGCGAGTTCGGCAAACCACACACCGTCGGGGTGGGTCTGGAGGGCGCGGCGGGCGAGTTGCAGCGCCAGGCGTGTTTTGCCGCAGCCGCCAGCGCCGGTGAGGGTCATGAGGCGGGTCTCGCCCAGGCGGGCGCTGAGGCGACGAAGAATCTCATCGCGCCCGACGAAGCTCGATACCTCGGAGGGGAGGTTGTTCGGGGCCGCGGCGTAGACGGGCTGCAGGCCCGAGTCGGTACGGAGCAAGGCCGCCTCAATTTCCAAGCGGGCATCGCCCAAGTCGCGCAGGCGGTCGGCGATGTTTTTGTTCAGGCAGCGCGGCAGGAGCACGCGGATGGGATCGGGCGTGTCCAGCGGGAGCGCCGACCAGTCGGGGTCGTCGAAGAGTACGGCCGACAGCCGCTGGCCCAGGGTGTCGCCCTCGAAGGCCATGCGGCCGGTGAGGCACTCGTAGAGGACGCAGCCGAATGAGAAGATGTCGGTGCGCTTGTCGATGATGCGGCCGCGGGCCTGCTCGGGGCTCATATACCCGGGCGTGCCCACCACCAGGTGCGATTCACTGTCGAGTTCAGCCACGACCGGTGTCTCGCGCGTGGCGCTGTCCGAAGCGCCGGCGAGGACTCGCTCGGGAACATGCGTAGCGGCCAGGCCAAAGTCCAGCACCTTGGCGACGCCTTCGGGCGTGATGCGAACGTTCTCGGGCTTGAGGTCGCGGTGGACGATGCCGCGGTTGTGCGCGGCCTCGAGGGCGCGCGCGATCTGGCCGCAGGTATCGAGGGCTTCGGCCAGGTCCAGGGGGCCGGCTTTGAGTTTGTCGCGCAGGCTGCTGCCAGGGACGTACTCAAGGACCAGGTAACTGCTCCCATCCTCTTCATCAAGTTTTTCGTAAATGAGGGCGATGTGGGGGTGACAGAGGCGGGCGAGGAGTCGGGCTTCATGGGCGAGGCGCTCCTGCCACTGGGGATCGGCGATGTGGCGTTCACCCAGGGCCTTGATGGCGACCTCGCGGGAGAGTTTTTCATCAAGCGCGAGATAGACCACGCCCATGCCGCCGCGACCGAGCTCGCGCTGCACAAGGTACGGTCCGATTCTCTGCGGCGGCGAAGACATGGCGATCCCCCAGAGGGGGAGCATACCAGACGGCGGCCAGCCCTAAGTCCCGGGTCCTAAGTCGTATGTCCTAGGCCATGGGACTTGCATCATGACGAGTCGAGGGGGCGGTGGGGGAGCGGGGGCAAGTCGGAAGTGGGAAGTGGGAAGTCGGAACGGGGAACGGGAAGTCTTGAGTCCTGAGGGGGAAGTCCTGAGTCCAAAGTGGAAAGTGCTGAGTCCGGGGAGGGACGTCCCGAGTCAGGAGTGGTCGAGGGATTGGGCGCGGCCATAGTCACGGGGGCGTGGCCATGGCACCCGGCGTGGTCGGGGCTGGTTTCGACCTGGGTGATGTAGTCGATGAGGGTGGGCGAGTGGATTTCGGATTGCGGATTTCGGATTTCGGACTTGGGGGAGGGGTCCAGTGGTTCGGCGGGGCTTGGGGTTCGTGGGGTTGCTTCGTTCGCCGTCGGCGCGTGCTCAGCGGGCCCTTCGCCCGGCCCTTTCCCTCGGGGAAGGGGAGTTGGGCGGATAGGGGCGTCGAGATCGAAGCGGGCGATGGAGCGGAGGAGGGCGCTGGCTTTGCGGACCGTTTCGCGGGAGCGCTGGCGCAGTTCGAGGGCTCGGGGGCTGGTTGTGTTGGCGGCGTGTGTGGCGTCGTACTCGTGGTCTTCGAGGATTCCGTTGAGGACGCGGGCGACGTTGGGGAGGAAGGTTGCCGCGGCGGTGCGGGCGCGTACGGAGATCATGGATCGGCGGGCAGCGCAGACTTCGGCGATGTTGGGCCGCGCCAACCAGAGGGCCAGGGCATCGACGGTGGTTTTGTGGATTTCGGCGATGTCTTGCAGGGAGAGGCGGGAGTTGTCGAAGTCGTTGAGGACGACAGAAGTCAGTTCGGGAGAAGGGTCGAAGAGGGGAAGGTGGGAAAGGGGAGCGTCCTGAGTGGGCGGAACCGGAAAGTGGGAAGTGGGAAGGCCGAAGTCGGAGCGGAGCGAGCCGGGAGGGGGCGCTGGGGTGGGTTGGGGGTGGTGATTGAGGGTTGGAGACTGCACAGTACCGATACCGTACAACGTGTACGGTAGTTGGTCAATAGCCCTGGGCTCGATTGTTGAAGATTGGTTGTAAGTTGTGACGCGGCAGGAGGTTGGAGTGCTGTAAGAGTGGTGAGTTGGAAGTGGACTGTGGACACTTGGAGGGATGGGCTGCGGAGTGATCGAGTGTGGGTCGGAGGTTGGTTCGGATCGACGAGGAGGCGACTGGGTGCCAGCGCTTC
>Ga0163144_10002655_pt1 | contig 40931 bp, 38 predicted proteins | sample OliLak19BULKMAT1_FD_123175 | JGI IMG/M metagenome (GOLD analysis project Ga0163144, IMG submission 123175) | Freshwater microbial mat bacterial communities from Lake Vanda, McMurdo Dry Valleys, Antarctica - Oligotrophic Lake LV.19.BULKMAT1 | ecosystem: Environmental > Aquatic > Freshwater >...
ATTGATGCACAAGGTGATTATAAACTGAATCACTTAGTCGAAGTATTTCATTTAAGGTCAGATTAAATTTAGTCAGCAATAGGTGCCTGAATAGCTACTCCTTGGCGTTCAGCATTCGCAACTATCCTGACAAGAAATTCTGCCATTTCTGCTTGATATTTAGGGTCCCATTCGCCTTCGGCTAAGTGGTGCAACATATAAAATGCGCCTATTGTACGCGTTCTTTGAGTACGGTAACTAATCAAAGCATCATCGGGCATCTCTACACAAGTAACTGTATTTACAAGAGCTGAAATTGGAATGTCTAATTTTTCAATTGCCATAGTGCCTCCTTGACTACTAATTTTATGACATTTTATCATATACACAAGCATAAGAAATTAAGAAAGAGACCCTTTGGTCTCAATTGTAAACATAAGCAAATTGGTGCAGTACCTTCAAAAAAGTTTTCACGAAATAAGGGGTGAGATTAATCGCTGGAGGCAAGTGCTTGTGCTGTTTTTGCCCATCCCTGTTAGAAAATATATTATGCAATAATGGGGTTAGACGATTTTCGTAACATGTTATTCATCGAGGTTCGAACTAAATAGCTTGCTTGCTACGCAGTCTATGAATCTCTCGAAACATCGGTTTGACCAAGATCTCCACCTTCTTGTCTTTTCATGAGTAAAGCATTTACACCTCTAATCTGATGCCTGTAGGCAGCTGATTGAGTCCTCCTAAAAAAGCGATGTTGCAGAGCTACAGATTTCGGTACTAGTACACCATAGACCCCTTCAACGTAGTCCTCAAAACCTTCCAATCCTTCATAAGCTGAGGCGAGATGTCTAGCATTTGCAATATTTCGTGCTTGTCTGACTGGTGCACTGCTCTCATCGAGGTTACGTTTGAAGAACGCAGCCTGACGCACTAAACGACATCTATCGGCAATTATTGTCACTAGACGTTGCTCTCTTTGTGGACTTCTACGAAACTCGTATCGAACAACCTCATCTGTCGTTACCATTGCTCGATGTACATCTTCAATAAGGTCTTCAAACCCCTCAAGACCTGGATTTAACGGATCAGCTACAGTCTGTAAACAGTCTATTTGTTCTAGTCTAATATCTGCAATTCTAACCAGTGAGGGCTCGTACTCTGAGTTCACCATTCTGGGCGTGTTCATCGCAGATTTATGCTCAGCGAGTACGTCCACAAGCTGTGGCTCTATCAAGTCCATTTCATTACGAATTTCACCCAGAGACAAATACTCTGGAAACTCCACACCAAGCCGACGACAGAATTGCGACTCTGGATTAGGTTCACCACTAGTTATATACTTGCTCATGAAGATTATTATACAATATATACTGCGCAAAATCCATTTTATGTGACTTTTCTGACAGCTTGCTATCGAGACCCAGGACTTAGACGAAAAAGTAGTTAAACTCAATGATAAAATCGCAAATCCAAGCAAAATCAAGCTAACCAAAGAGCAGTTCTTGAACCTAGTAAAATTAGCTCCTGACAAGATGAGAGCAGGTTCAGCAGTTGAAAAAGACCGTGTTGCCCGCATTTTGTTCTTGAACCTAACCATAGACAATGAAAAAAGGGTCTTCCCAATCTGGAAAGAACCCTTTGCCAGCCTCGTAAAGGCTATTGAAATGTCGTCTGGTGCGAGTGAAGAGACTCTAACTCTCGACCTCTTCCTTGGCAAGGAAGCGCTCTAAACAACTGAGCTACACTCGCGTATCTTGTACTTGGTTTGTTAACGATCTTTGAAGCGCTCTAGGCAAGCTTTGCCTGCCCACAGAACTTTCATGTATGTAACAAGTTACATCCTGAAAGATTCTCTTGCTAACAGCCACTGGCTGTTCTCACAACTGAGCTACACTCGCTCGACGAAGTGTGATGGTGATGTTGCCATATGGTCGACAAAATAAATTTGCTCGACCATATTAGCAACTTCACCAAGCCTTCTCCTCTTCCGATCAAAGAATCCCCTCTTTGATCGGGATGAGAAATACAATTTTCGGCTCTCAACACAGCTTATAACAGGTGTAAGTATATCGGTTTACTCTTGGGTGAGCAAGATTCTACTAATTGGTCTAGGTCAGAGATGCTTCGTAGATAGCCCGAACAGACGCACCCAACCCACTTAGATCAGTACGTTTTTTTAGGTTCCTGATGCTGCATACATAGCGGCGATGTTAGTATCCAATTTCTTGTGGAACTCTTCGTCAGACTGAGCAGAACGGGTAGCGCCCAAACCCTCTTCAAGTGCCCGAGAAAAGCTAGGAATCGCATTGGTGTTTCGGGCTACCCTATCACATGCCTCCGCTAGGCTAAGCCCGCCCGAGAGCATGACAACTCTCATCACTTTTGGATCGAGCGTCAATTCTCTGTAACGGTCTGGTCTTTCAGGAGGAGTTAATTTTAGAATAACTTCGCCGCTCGCCGCCGTAAGTCGTTCACCAGCACCTTTGTTTAGTTCAACTTCCCACATGTCTTTGTCTCGGGCTTTAATACTTAGCTCTGGCTCCAAGATAGGAACTAAACCGAGACCGCGGACTGCTTCGGCCATTTTAAATTGTTGGTCGAGGACTCTGTTAAGCCCATCAAAGTTCGGCACCAGCTCATCTCCAACATACCTATAGCTATTCCCTGAAATAAGTGAGCGCATCTTGGTTCCAAACGCACCGGCTTTGAGCGCTGTCTCGGCGTCCGCCATAATGCCAGCTTCGTTTTTCATTAACTGGGCGCCGTCTGCAATATACTCAAGCCCCTTGTCAATCTTAACGAATGGGACTTTGCCAATCTCGCGCAAGTAGTCGACTGTAGGCAATCCCCCAACCTCTCTTGTAAGCGAACCAACAAACAAGATCGCGGCGATTACGCGGTGGTCAAGGAAGGCCTCGTCTGTCATCATTCGTGTTCTAAACTCGTGCATGAGATCAAACATCTTCGCCTCGTCATCGCCATACACACTTGGGTTTACCCCAGCACGCTCCAAAGCTGCGCCGGTTGAGCCACCGCTCTGATCGAGTGCTGCCACAGAGCCAGCATGCAACCTCATTATGTCGGCCATTGATTCAAGCTGAAGCTCATCCATGAATAGACTCTCCTTTAATGCACAAATCATACAATCAGACCCGCCGCATCGCAATACGCCCCATGTTGTAATATTGTGCTTGTCAAATACAAGCCACCTTACCCTTTTTGTATAGCACCATTTAGCAAAGCGTTCGTGCTACAATTTATCCATGAATGACGACACGGTCCAAGACTTAAAACAGTTCATTTCTACTACTGTATCGCAGGAGATGGCTAATTTGGCCACCAAAGACGATATTAACCGCTTAGAGTCAAAGATTGATGATTTATCTGGTTCTGTTGCCGAAGCTCTTGAAAACACCAACGAGACCACCGACACTCAACTAAAAGATCACGACAAGCGCATTACCCGCCTTGAGCGAAAAGCCGCCTAGTAAACAGTTTGCATTTTTTTTAGTTGTGTTATATTGGCTAATGAGGGGAGTTGTATGAGCAATTTTTTAAACAGAGTTGGTTACCATACGATGACAAAAGCCGCGGGCGTTGCTTTTGCGGCAGAAAGTGCAGCTATAAGGCGAGAAGCGGTTGATCAATATATCTTAGAACAGGCTCAACCAGCAACGCACAGTGTTGATATTCCATAGCACCACAGACTGACCACAGTCGTTAAATAAACCCTAAACAACAAAATACCCCTAGTATCCTTAGGTGAAAAATGTTTGGCAAACCGTTCGTGCTAAAGTATTTAGCATAGTGAGATACACGAGTTACAGCCCCATGAGACCGCGCCGGCGCAAACGAAAGCCTTACCTAATCTTGCTGTTGGTTGTAGCACTTGTTGGAGCCTACCTAATACTAAAACCGTCAAAAGAAGAAAAGATAAGCAACCAGCTGCGGTTTGACGCGAGCGTAACCGAGGCCGAACAGCAAACAATTAAACAGGCCGTGGCCGATCAAAATATCGCCCTGATTAGCTCTGTTAATGTGAGTGTTAAGACTGTTCTCGAGACCGAAAACCCAGCCAACATTTTAGCGGTATTTGTGCCGGTAACCGATGTTTACGCGGCGCGGCAATCGGTTGCGGTGGCCGACTTAGGCAAGCTAGCCGTATCAACTGTTAGTGGCACAAGCGAAACCGTTCGAACAGCCTTGGCCACTGCCCTGGCCTTGGACGGCTCAAAACTGCCCGCTACTTATACAACAGGCGCTAAAATAGCCGAGGGCGCGGTGGTGTTTGTGCCGGCCGATTCGCTCACCTACAAGCTTAAATTGCTGGCGCTAAACGACAACTATTACCTAGACAGTTTTCAAAAAGGCGCAGTGTTTAGGGTTGCCGAGTTTAGCGGCGGCGACACCACCAACTTGAGCAGCCTAAAGTTTAACAGCCTGCCGACCACCGATACGGTTCTAAAAGTTAACATGACAGGCGTCACGGCACTAACTAGGCTGATGATGCGCAAGCTAACCACCGTGAAAGACCCGCTGTATTTTAGTAAAAACATCGGCGCGTTTTTGAAAGGCGCCGACATAACCCATGTATCCAACGAAGTTTCGTTTAAGGCCGGTTGTAGTTACAGCGATACCAGTTTTTGCTCGCACCCCGACTTTATAAAGACCCTGCAAGACAGCGGTGTAAATTTGGTTGAGCTAACCGGCAACCACAACAACGACACCGGCAATATTTATAACACTGAGACAATTAACCTCTACCACAGCCTTGGCATTAATACCTTTGGCGGCGGGCTGAACGAGGTTGAAGCCGCAAAGCCCTACATTGCCGACCAAAAAGGTTCAAAAGTGGCGTTTTTGGGCTACAACTACGCCGATTCGCCAAACAGCGGCGCTATAGCCAAGGCCACAACTGCTGGCGCCAACGGCTTTGACTTTGATAAAATCAAAACCGATATCGCAGCCGCTAAGTTGCAAGCTCAATTTGTCATAATCGATGTGCAGTTTTGGGAATGTTATGCCTACCCCAACGGCTTTGTTGAGTACCCAGTTTGCGACGAGCCGATAGGCCAACAAGAAGAGGTTTTCAAAAAGCTAGCCGACCTCGGTGCCGACATGGTTATTGGCACTCAAGCCCACCAGCCTCAAACCTACGAGCACCACAACGACAAGCCAATTTATTACGGCTTGGGCAACCTATACTTTGACCAAGACCGTTGGCCCGGCACCGAGCGAGGCATTATTCTGACGCACTACTTTAGCGCCGGCAAACTACTGCAAACCAAGCTAACTCCGACAAGATACGACAGCAATTATCAGACCGCTGTCATGAGCGACGCCGACGCCGTAAAGCTTTTGCAAAGACTATCCGACGCCCGCTAGATTATTTTTTGCTATAGTTATACTTGAGTAGATCATGAAGAGAGCAATTATTGTTCATTGTTGGGCTGGCCACAGCGGATACGCCTGGTATCCTTGGGCTAAAAAACAGCTTGAGAGCCTAGGCTACACCGTAAGCGTCCCCGATATGCTCGACACCGAAAACCCAAAGCTCGAGAACTGGCTGCCACAGTTACAAAAGCTAGTCGGCGAGCCAGACGAGAACTTGCTGCTTATTGGCCACTCGATTGGCTCTGTGGCTATATTGCGCTATCTAGAAACACTCGAAGCGAATCAAAAAGTGAATAAAGCGGTGCTTGTGGCCGGTTTTACTGACGATCTTGGCTTTGACAAGCTAACCAACTTCTTCAAGACACCGCTTGATCTGGCAAAAATCAAAATCAAATCAAAAAATGGCTTTGTGATTATTCAGTCCGACAACGACCCATATGTGCCGATGCGCTTTGCCGAACAGCTGCGCGATGAACTTAGCGCCCCATTGCTCGTTAAGCATAATGCCCTGCACATGTCCGGCGGTGGCGATGGTGAAGCGCCTTGTCTTGAGTTACCAGAGATAGTTAAAGCCATTAAGGAGGAGCAATAAATGGATGTCGAAAAGACCGTTCGAGAATATATCGATAAAACCGTGCATTTGTCGCTAGGAACATCGCAAGACAATAAACCCTGGGTATGTGAGTTACACTTTGCGTATGATGAAAATCTAAACTTATACTTTCGTTCACTCAAGTCACGAAGACACAGCGAGGAGATAACTACGAACGCAAACGTAGCCGGCGACATAATTGACAAGTACGGTATTGATGATTCGGTTGTGGGTGTTTACTTCGAGGGCACCGCCAAACTGCTTGTAGCCGGCGAGGAGCAAAACTTGGCTGCAAAGTGCCTAAGAACTCGACTCAGAATTGAGGACGATATTGTTGCTGAGGCTTCAGACGACAAAGAACATCAATTTTATAAGATTACGGTCTCAAACTGGTACGTTTTTGGTCGCTTCGGCGGCTCATCCGGACAGAAGCATAAGCTAGAATGGAACGGCGGCAATAAATCATGATCCTAAAAGGTAAAACTGTTTTGGTAACGGGCGGTTCTAAGGGCATAGGCAGGGCCATTGTTGAAGCCGTGGCTAAAGAAGGAGCGAATGTTATCATCAACTACTCTAAGGACGCAAAAGGCGCTCAGGCAGTAGCTGACGAGGCGGCTAAGCATTCTGTAAAAACATTAGTTGTCGAGGCCGATATTTCAAACCAGGAACAGGTTGATGCAATGTTCAACAAGATTAGGGCAGAGTTCCCGACCATTGACGTGCTAGTCAATAACGCAGGTATATTTGATGAAGATGACAGCCCCGACAGCATAGAAACTTTTGAGCATATATTTAATGCCAACTTTTTAGGTCAAGTCAGGGTTACAAATGCTGCTCGCCAGATAATGACAAAAGTAAAAATAATCTTTCTTTCATCAATACATGGCAAGCTAGGGCACGGTGGGCCAGAGGCCATTGCATATTCGTCTATGAAAGCAGCCCTTGATTCTTACATGAAAAATCTCGCCAAAGCTCTTGCTCCAAACATTCTGGTGAATTCCATAGCTCCCGGCAGAACTCTTACGCCACTATGGGGAGTAATGACCGAACCAGAGAAAACAGAACTTGCTAGTGGACAGCTAATTAACCGTTGGATCGAACCCAGTGAGATAGCAGACGGAGTAGTTTTTTTGGCCAAGAATGATGCGGTTTGTGGTGAGGTGCTTGTAGTAGACGGCGGCATGAGCCTAAAAGTTTTGGGATGAAAAAGATCCTTGTAACAGATACGCTTTTTAATTTTAAAGAGCACAAAGACAAGCTCAAACAAGCAGGCTACGAAGTTGTTACTAAAACCCTTCGAACACCCCAGAATAACGTATTTACTCTGTCACTATACTTTGTATAGTGACTAGGGTGAGTAGGCTGGTTTGGGGGTGATGTAATTTAGCCATGAGCATTAGCCCACCAGCCACACGAAAAGATATCGACGACGTACCGCAAGTCTTGGACGTGATTATGACCAGAGTTGACGACAAGTTTGCGCGCTAGCCTTTTTTGGCAGTCGCGGTAACCTTTCTACTTTCACCTTTCTACTTTATACTTTCTACTGTTCTGGCGCGGTGGCCGAGTAGTTAGGCAGGACTCTGCAAAAGTTCGTACACGGGTGCAATTCCCGTCCGTGCCTCCAATAACACAAATTTGACAAGTTGTCGGGCGAGTGGTGGAATGGTTTACACAAAGGACTTAAAATTCTTCCCGCTAACGCGGTTGTGGGTTCGAATCCCACCTCGCCCACCATGTTTCGCTGGTATACTTTAGTTAACTCTATCTTTTACCTACCATCTTTTAACTTTTAACTCTTGGAGCTACCATGGCTGAGCCTTTTTATATCACCACCTCTATCCCCTACGTTAACGGCGAGCCGCACGTTGGTTTTGGCATGGAGATTCTGCAGGCCGACATTTTGGCTCGCTACGCCCGCCAGCAAGGCCGAAAGGTGCTGTTTAGCACCGGTACGGACGAACACGGCACCAAAGTCATGGAAAAAGCTCTAGAGGCCAAGCAAACTCCCCAGGTTTTTGCCGACGCCCTAGCAAAAACCTTTAAAGATGCCCTAAAAAAGCTAAATATCAGTAACGACCGCTTTATTCGTACCACCGACAAAGCTCACGAGCAGCGCGCCCAAATTATCTGGAAAAACCTGCAAAAAGACATCTACAAAGGCAAGTACAAAGGCCTTTACGACGTCACGCAGGAAGAGTTTGTGTCCGAAAGCCAGGCTGACCCAGCACGGCTTGACCCTAAACACCCTAACGCCTACCGCCAACTAGAAGAAGAGAACTACTTCTTCAGGCTCAGCGCCTACACTGCCAAAATCAAGGCCGCCATCGAAAAAGACGAACTGCGCATCATCCCCGAAACCCGCAAAAACGAGATTATGTCGGTGTTAAACGAGGGCTTAACCGACATCAGCATCTCGCGCCCAGTCGATAAGCTCACTTGGGGTATCCCGGTGCCCGGTGACGAAACTCAAGTTATGTACGTGTGGTTCGAGGCACTGATGAACTACATCACTGTTCTCGGCTACCCCGAACACGCCGACTTTAAGACCTTTTGGCCTGCCAATGTTCAGGTTATCGGCAAAGACATTTTACGTTTTCATGCTGCCATTTGGCCGGCTATGCTAATGGGCCTTGGGCTGCCGCTGCAGAAAACGCTGTACGTTCACGGCCACATTGGTATTGACGGCCAAAAGATGAGCAAAAGCCTCGGAAACGTCATATCGCCGCATGAAATTATCGACAAATACGGAGTTGACGCTTTTAGATACTTCTTTGCCCGCCACATATCATCGGTCGAGGACGGTGATTTTAGCTGGGAAAAGTTTGAGACAGCCTACAACAGCGAGCTCGCCAACGGCCTGGGCAACGCTCTGCAACGCGTCACCAGCATGGTTACCAAGTACCAGGGCGGCGTGATCGGCAACATGCCCGAGGCCGAACACGATGTCGGTAAATACCACGAGGCCCTGAACGACTGCCGCTTTGACATAGCGCTTGAGAAAGTTTTTGAACAAGTCAGAGGCCTAAACCAATATATTGACGAGTCCAAACCCTGGGTAATCGCTAAAGACAAAGACGAAGACCATCTGCGCGAGGTCTTGGCCTACGCCTGCAGCTGTTTGCTTGAAATTGCCGAGTTGCTTCAGCCGTTTTTGCCCGACACGGCCGCAAAGATAACCGCCAACATTGGCAAAGGCATGATAAAAAGTGCACCAGAAAGTTTGTTCCCAAAGCTGTTTCTCTACACCAAGCCCACTGAGCAAAAGTAGCACTGTTCTTTGGTAAAGAACCAAACAATCTCACCACTTTTGGTGGCAAGCTCAAGTTTTCTCATTACTTTTTGGTGTCGCAAAAAGTAATACAAAAACTCAGCCCCGGTTGCCGTCTCTTTACCGTCTCACTGCCAAAACTACAATGCTCGGTGAACTCCCCAGTTACTTATAGTTCATAGTAGAAAGAACTGGGTCGAACAGCACCTCGCATTAAATTGTAGTTTTGGCATTCGCCTAGTCAGGAGACGCCAAAGGGGCGAAGTAGTTAAGAGAGAAAATTATAGCGTCATCATCTGCACTTGTTATTCAATTAGCCATTCGGCCCTTTACTCTAGCCTGAGTCTGAGTCGTTTCATCGTAGGCGGCTTTTGCCCACTGAACAGCTCGTGGCATTAGATGTACCATTGCAAGATTATGATTCTCGCCCAATGCAATTGTCTGACGAGATCTAACTTTTTGTCCTTCTGGGAGTTGGGCAATAAAATCTCCAATAGCCTGTGGTGACGAAACGTGACCATTCTCTGAGGTAACAATCGACACATGTGCAGATTTATGATCCATAATGTTTGCCCAGGCTCTCAGCGCCAAAGGTGACGCGTTGCCCGAAAACACAAGATTTATTAGAAACATACCGGGATTCTTTTTTAGAAAGCTATCGGCTCGGGTCGGAGCCATTTGTGAGTACGCTTCCTTAAACTTTTTATAGTCGGCTTCAGCCTCTGTGCCTGCCAGAGCACTAAGGTATTCTTTGCGCCTCAAAATTCCATCTACAATTGCATATCCAATCTGAAGACCAACAGTAGACCGCTTTTTTACTGCTGGAATATCAATACCAAAAACAGTGCCAACCCTATCTTCTGGATCCAACTCTGTCATCTTAAGAGCTAAATGCCCGCCATGCGAATTACCAAAATAGTCAATCTGGTCAGTTGTTCCGAGCACTCTTTGTATGGCTTCAAGCATTGGGGCTGCTTGGCTTGACGAATCTCTTCGTATCTCAAAATCAAATATTTGCCGTGGACTATTCGGCGTACTTAAGCCATGCCCGGGCATATCGACAAGCAGGACGGGCCTTTGTAGTGAGGCAAGTTGTGTACCCTCATATGCCCTGTCCGGGCTTGTCACATCACTCAAAAATCCACCCGGAGAAACGATTGCCGGTATTTCACCGATAAGGTGTCGATTGAGTAGTGTATAGCCTATCGTTACCGAAGGAGTGACAGCAACCGTACGAATATCGGCGGCTTCTTGCATCAAATATACCGGAGGTAGTTCGCTTCCATACACACTTCTGGGTAAACCAGATACGTCTAACATGAGTATATTATATAACTAACTAGAAGTAAAAGCAAGTTTCCGCTGTGCTTTCTTGTAGTAAAGGTACGGTTCCGCTTTTTGGTGTCGCAAAAAGGTATGAAGTGAGTTTGTTGTTTACAGCCTTAGTTTTTATCTGTAACTTAGAAGTTACATATTCTATAAAGTTATTGGAGAGAAAATGTCAGACATTATTGGACAAAGGATTATTACAAATCAAAGTGAGCCTGGAAGGATTCACGAAGCCTTGCTTACCGTACCGTTGATAATTGCAGCAGGCGTGGGCTTTGTCGCGCTCGAATTTTATGCCCACGGCGTCGCTTTGATAGATCGAGTTACAGGCCAGTTTCCTAGGAGTTAACTGCGTACCTGAGAAGGAGCGTGCCTTTATCGTTCAACTGCTTAGATGAGACTAGCTCTAGTTCAGCTTTAAAATCAGCCTCATCAATTAGTGGCCTGCCTGCGCCAAACAGCTTCGGCTCGACGCTAACTAGCAGCTCATTTACCAGACCGGCGGCAAAAAAGTCACGGTTCGTGGCCGAGCCGCCCAGCAGAACGCCTTCGGAATAACCGCGGCTCTCTAGTCTTTCGACAATCTCGGCCGGCTTGCTACTCATGAACTCGCGCTGGCCCGGCACGATGTCAGCAGCAAAACTGGCCGGCTCAGATGTTAGTATCACCCGCAAAACACCTTCTGAGATGGGTTTGGCCGAGTAAGCTTGGTAGGTTTTACTGCCCATGATTAACAACTTGGCTTTTTTTAGCACTCCTGCAAACTGGGCTTTATCTTCAGCCGACGTCCAGGCCGTCACGTCTGATTCCGAACCTCTTGTGATGCGTCCATTAACACTCATCGCCATTATCGCTGTAATACGCATCATTATTATCTTTCTTTTATTTTTTTATAGAGGCTTTGGTTGTCAATCGATCAACCAGCTGTTTCATTAGTTCTTGCTCTTTGTAACCAAGGCTACCGAAAGTCTCTGCATGGGCAGCATCGATAACACTTGAGGCTTGGGCCACTAGCTCTAGGCCTTTTTCAGTGAGTATAACACTATGCTTTCGGCGATTCGTCTCTGTTTTTTTAACCTTGATCAAACCCTGCTTGCTCATGAGTTTAAGCTGACGGCTAACGCTGGCCTCGGTTTGGCCCAAAAAGTTGGCCAAGTCACCCTGAGTCAACCCGGCCCGATGTTTGGCGGCAATTAAAATTTTGAACTGCGAAAAACCAAAGCCAAAGTGCTGGTGGAGAACTTCGTCAGACTGACGGTCGGTTATAAAAACGAGTTTATGTAGGCTGTAGAACAACGAATCTTTCATGATAGTTAACACTTTACCTGTTAACCATTAACAAGTCAAGTATTAGCCGGTGGCGGCCGACGAGTAACCTGCCGCCACAATCAGGCTTACGCCGACTAGGTTGGACGCAAAACAGATTAAAAGCAGCCTTGGCTTTGACAAGTGCGAAATGTCTAACAGTCCAATGCCCAGCTCGTCTGGCAGTGGGCTGGCAATGATCCCTACCCCCGCGATTGTCACCAAACCCCGTGAACGACGTGACTTGAGCAACCTGACCAGTTTATTCAAACGGAGCGACTTTGCGATCGTTTTTAGTTCGTGGGCAAGGCCTTTTTCTAAAAATTGCATTATAAGATAGTCGCCCAACACCGAGCCAACACCGGCAGTAAGAGCCACAATGACCGGGTTAAAGTTTTGCGCCAACTCAATGATCATCACAATTGCAACTGCAGCCGTAAAAACTGATGTAAACATCACCCCGGCCAGCAGCGCTCCGTAGTAACCGAGCTCTTTGGCAAACTCAAAAAAAGCTACCATGATAACCGAATCCAATAACACCACAAGCGCTGTCACACATAGAGCGGCGGCCGTGGTGTGCTTAAAAGGCCAGAGACGCCAAGCTTTTTTTAGGTGGCGGTGAAGTGGCAATTTTGTTTTAGAGGTGCGTTTTTGTTTTGCCATTAGTACTTTAATTTTAACAGAGTTCAGCTGGCAAATGAAAGGTACAGATGGTGCCAATCGTCGAGGCTTAGGCTCTGAGCGCGCTGGCCTGGATCTATTTCGGCCACTAGTAGTAACTTCTCAATGACTGGCTTGTCGAGCTGTAAACCGGCAGATAACGAGTTGCGAAGCGTCTTGCGCTTACCCGAAAAGCCCGCTTTAACCAGCCGCATAAACTGCTGGTTGTCTATCTCGCCAAACATTGGCTGAGGCCGCAGGCTCAAAATAAGAATCTGCGAATCAACTTTTGGCTGCGGCACAAACAGCTCAGCTGGCACCACCCTACCGAGCGATGCGCTGTACATTAGCTGAACAGCTACGCTCAAAATGCCCATCGCACCCGGGCTAGCACACACCCTCTGCGCAACTTCTTTTTGGACCAGCAGGGAAGCGGTGGCCGGTTTATGAGGTCCGGGTTCAGACAGAATTCGCAGCAAATGACTGGTTAGATAGTAGGGGATGTTGGCAACAATTTTGAAGTTTGGCGGTTGGTTCTTGAAGTCGTACTTCAGGATATCCCCCTGCTCTACTTTTAGGTTTTTTTGAGCCTCGAACCTAAGCCTTAGGCCTGGAACCAGACTGTCGTCGTATTCCAGCGCCGTTACATTGGCACCGGCATCCAGCAACTTTTTGGTCAACGAGCCAAGCCCTGGCCCAATTTCAAGAACATTATCGCCCTGTTCTACAGAGGCGGCCTCGACCATGGCAGCCAGCGCCATGTCATCGTTTAACCAGTGCTGCCCCAACGCCTTTTTGGGTTCGTTCATGCTTATAGAGTACAGAGTGCGGAGTACGAAGTACAGAGTGCGGAGTACGGAGTGCGAACTAGGCGCTGGGATCTGGTATCTTGCTTAGGCGATGACCAATAGTAAGAGTTGCGCCCCCGAGGCATACAACTAGCGCCATTAAAATTTCTTCACCACCGATTCCACCATCCGCGTCATTTCTAATTTCTTCTGCTCGGGTCAAGATATCCGGTTGTGAAAAAGTAACTGTATAGCCATTCTCGAGCTCTGTTACTGTCGAAGGAGCTCTTTCATTTGCTAATAAGTCTCTGCAACTAACTGATCCAGCATTATTGGAACAACTTCTAAGTCTTTATGAGGTGTTAGCACTGCGTGTGTCAGCAGATTTATCCAGCCCGTAACTAGCGCCAATTCCTGCAGCGACCGACAATGACAGCCCAATAATGGTTCCTCTTTTTGCTCCCATGATTGAAACATTACACAGAAAGAATGAAAAAGTAAATTGGTTGTGCTTCTACTTTAGCCAGGTAAAACAGCCAGGCTTGAGCTTTAGATTCGTTTTATAGTGGTGGGCCCTGGCGCTCAAGGCTTGAGATTATTTTGGTATTTTTGCGCGACTCGCAAACGAGCGGTATGTGAAATACCGTGAGTGCGAATCGTAAGTAAAAAGACCGAAATAAGCCAAGAGGCCAGCGGTGCAATCAGCTTTGCTGGTTGGCAGGCTGGCCGGCCTTGTGCGCCAGGGCTACCACCAGCGTTGGGATTCCCATGCAGCTCTGGCCTCATTCCAACTCCCATACCGCCCATTGGCATAGGCCGTAAAGTGCCCCAGCTGGCAAACCGGGTCTGTCTGCCAGTTCGGGCAGGCCTGCGCAAGTGCATTGGTGCCTCTCGACGGACAGCGCTGGCCAAGGCCAATACAGCCGTTGGCGTTGACAGCAGCCGGCCGCCAGGTAGACTCTTTTCTAATTATAAAGTCTACGGCGTCGAACTGGCTTGGGTCTATACCAGCGGCGCGCATCAGGCTGGCTCGGTCTTCTGAGACCGAGTAGCTAGACACGGCCTGAGTACCCCTCGCTCTAACCTCGTTTTGTGGCTCGCGAGTTACGACGGTTTGCAAAATCCGCCTGCTAGTTTCGACCCCGTTTTCAAAACTGAGTTCGTAAATTATGGCTTTTTGGCCGGCTACTCCGGCTTGGGTTACCTTTGTTTGGCCGGCTGGCACCGATGAATCATTTACCGACTCAACTTTGAAGTTGATTGGCTCGGCGATAGCCAGAGTCTGCTTGCCTGGGCTGTTAATTGAAACCAGCATGTTGGCTTCAATGGCGGTGCTCTTTTCGACCGGCTGGGTTGTGTCGCCAACCCCCAAAACAATTCCCTTTTCACTCAAAAAGTCTTGCAGAGTTTTAGAGAGAGTCCGGTAGCTAGCGAGTGCTCCGTAGATATTGGCAGTAAGCGGTACCGATCGTTCAATAGTTACTTCTTCGGCAACAATACCTTCACTTAAAAGCTCTTCGCTTTGCCTAAAGCTGGCCGAGTCTTCGGGGTACAAGCTAAGTCCGGCAGCTGTTGCCACCTCGCGGGCTGAGAGTTCGGGGCTAATAATAATTTTGCGTGTTCCGGCCTCAACCACTGCCACCGGACGGGCCCGGTAAACGTTGATCTGCTGGTTGTCTTCAATGATCGGCGTATCGGCACTTGGCTCAACTTTATCACCCGGGTTTAGAGTGATCTGCAAACGCTCCAGTAATTCACCTACGCTGTCGGCTCTGGTTGGCACAACCTGCTCTTCGCCATCAACTTTAACAGATACAATGCGTGTATCGGCCGCACCAACTGTGCCGCCGCTAAATGCCACATAAGCTGTCAAACCGGTCAAAAACAGCAATACAAATGCCAGCACCGGCAACACAAACGGGTGCCTCAAACTGAACGGTGGCTTAGGCTTTTTTGTCATTACAGAAACCGCGCGTTATCTCCCATATTCCACCTTCTATCTTCCATCTTCTATGTTCCGCCCTCCTATTGTATCAATCTAAACGGTTTAGTGCCCGCTTGGTGATGTGGCCCAGCCCTGTTTTAGGCAGGTTTGTTGGTAGCCAAGCGGCAGTTTTTATCTCGCGGTTGGGTTTTAGAGGCAATTTCTTGGGAAGTTTCACCAAAAACACCTCTGCTCTCTGAATGAGCCCCAGATTAAAGTAAGGCTTAAGCGGCAGCAAAACAGAGACTGTGCTTGGGTCAATACTCAGACCCAGTTCTTCTTTGGCCTCTCTGACGGCAACCTGGAGCAGGCTCTCGCCACGCTTTTTGCCGCCACCAGGTAAATGCCAGTTGCCGTTACCAAAATGGTGCTTAACGGCCACAAAATGGCCTTCGGCCACAATTAATATGCGCGCTCTAGTGAAAAGTGGCGAATAAAGCCACACCAGCGGATAAAGCAAATAAAAAAGTAGCCTTCGCATCCGTTTATTATATGGTATTGCTTTATTAAAACGATTATGTTATAATGTACTGATGCGTAGAGAACTTTTAGCGGGTTTAGCCCTTAGCCTCGCCCCTGTTGCATGCTCGGCTCCCGAATCTGCCGACCCTGTTAGTGGCGTCCCCGGAGCAAACACCCTGCCGGGTTCGGATGGGGCTTTCATGCCGACAACCGAAACCATGCCGCCACTGGTTTTTCATAACGAGTACGCCGATCTTATGCAGGCTGACGCGCCTATACAAATAGTTTATATACCGACTTCGGCCGATTTAGAGCTAGGTCTTAATTTTTGGAGTGATGTTACCAGAGAGAAGTTTTTCGACACCCAAGGAGATGGCCGTGCCAAGGTCCTTGGCGCCGCACTGACAAAAATTGTATCTGCTACCAGTGGTTTTTATACGCCAAGCGATATAACGGTGGTTGAGACAGCCGGCATGCCCGAGATCGAATGCATTGATCTGGAAAACACATTACAGGTGCTTCGCATCGATAATTACGCCGCTGAGTTCTCTGACCCTAAAATGATAAATGTAGTACTGATCGATGCCGACCCCTGTGAAGACAGCGCCATCAATAGTTTTAGTGGTTATTCGTTTGACGGACTGGCGCCTGTCGTTGCCGCCAATGGCATCGACCGGCTCGGGCAAGTAATGATACACGAGATAGGCCATACAGTCGGCCTAGAACATGCCGGAAGCCTAGTATGTAAAGACTCTGTCGCCGTCAAAGAATGCGTGAGCGACAAAACTGGAGACATCACCTCGACTATGGGCTACGGTGGCGAGGCAAGAGTTTTCAGCATCCCAGAGATGTTGGCATTGGGGCTTATTGACGAGAACCGGATTTTAACAAACCCCGTTAACGGTATTTATACACTCACCGATGTTAAAAACGAGCAAGCCACGCCGGCGCTTATCGAACTCGATACTGAGGCCGGCAAGATGTACTTTTCGTGGCAAAATGACGAGCAAGCCTCTTTTGATATTTTTTGCATGACCGAAACTAGTGGTACATCTCCAGAAAACGCTGAATTATACACGCTTATTAATACCGATGAAGGCGGCCAAATAGCCTGCTTTAAGGGGAATCTAAGGTACCAGGATCACTCTCTGCAGGTTAGGGTTGCTGACATCGATGGTTCGTATGACTTAGTCGGCCGAGCCGACAGAATGCCCGATGACCCGTCGGTTGATCCGATAGTTGCCGGAAAGATACTTAATAACACTTTTACGCACGGTGAAGTGCTGGCAGGCACAGTTCTTTATGAAGACAAAAAGCTCAGAGTTACTTTTGTTGGTACCGACGAGCTCAACAATGCCATCGTAGAAATCGAACGCCTTAAAGCTTAGAGTATCTAAGAGTTTACAGTACACAGTTTACTGTCTACTGTTCAGATTTCAGAATTCTCTAGATAGTAGCAAAAACTTTTCACACATCTAAATATTGGCGCCTAACTCCTTCGCACCTTTTTGGTATCGCAAAAAGGTGCGAGAAAGTTTGGTTCCACCAGCTGGCGGATTCGCAAAGAACAAAGAAAAACCACCCCTTCAACGTATATTTTGCTATAATAACTTCCTGACAAAACGCACTTCAAACAACTTACAGTTAGAACTACACGTACCGGACTTTGAAACAGCCTTAGATTTTTACGGCAAAATGGGCTTTGAACCTGTTTGGAAACGAGAAGAAAAAGACGTTGGCGACTACTTGGTTATGCAACGGGACGGCACTAGCCTAAACTTTTGGCCCGGCAATGAAGAAGTCTGGAATCAGACCTATTTTAAAGGCTTCCCACGCGGTACCAAGCGTGGCTACGGAGTAGAAATAGTCATCCCCGTTGAAGATATTGACGCGTACTACGAGCAAGTTAAACAGTTCGCTAACATCGTAGAAAAACTCAAAACCCAACCCTGGGGCTTAAAAGACTTTCGCCTAGAAGACCCCTTTGGCTTTTATTTACGTATAACCGAGCCGCACGACATCCTTGACCCCTCCAGCGCCGTCCCCACCGAATAGCCGCAAGCAATTTCCTTCTCAAAATTTAGTCGCTATACTTTATCTCATGATAAGACGACGAATGTCGGTAATAGTCGATCCAAATCCGCATCTCGTTTTTGAACCGCGTAGTGGAGCTGATTTTAAACCAGTCGATATAGCCATACCCGGGCTGGCAGGCCACCAGGACGAACTTAGCTTCTTTAGCGAGTCTCGAGCAACCGTCCGGGAAGCATGCGGCAATGCAGCCTGCAGGGCTGAAGTGCTAATAAGCTCGTCCCTCTTGCCGAACAACAGCATTATGAGAATTGTGCAAAGCGCTACGATAGAATGCCTCCACGAAACTTGCCCGCTCGTTGACCCACCTTCGTCCAATGACAATGAGCCTCTCGTTCCCGTGCCAAATCCTCCTACACTTAAGGCTCACGCCGAAGTAGCATAACCTCCGCCGGCTGGCGGATTCCTCCCCCGCCCCCTCGGCTTCCTTTTCCTGTATTATTACAGCAATGAAAAACGACGTGCCGTTCGTAGCCAATACTCCCGACGACTTGCACTGCATGCAAGCGGCCTACATGATGATTGCTAAGTACTTCCAGCCAGATTTCGCTATGGACATGAACGAATGGTCCAAGTTTACGGGCTTTGAAAAAGATAAAGGCACATGGGCAAGCGCTGGCCTATTGTGGTTCAAAGAACACGGGTATCAGATAAGGCACTTATCCCTGTTTGACTATGAGACTTTTGTTAAAAGTCCAGAAGCGTACTTAATAGAACTTACCGGTAAAGCGGTAGGCGCGTGGCAAATTGCCCACACAAACATACCGGTCGAGGTCAATAGAATAAAAAAGCTACTACAGGCTGAGATCGTTGAGCGTCGCCAACCGACCATTGTGGATATTAAAAAATTCTTAGATGATGGCTACCTGGTTCGTGTGCTCGTCAATGCTAACAAGCTGAATGGCAAAGAAGGCTATTTTGGCCACGCCATACCTATAATCGGTTATGATGATAAGAATATTGTATTTCACGATCCTGGGCTACCACCGACACCGAACCGCTCAGTTACATGCGCTGACTTTGAAGCTGCCTGGGCCGACCCAAACCCCGAATCGAAAGAGCTCGACGCCATAAAACTCTAACCGCAAGCAATTTCCTTATCTGTTACAAAGAGTATAATTAGCATATGACTACCTCAGGCGCAACACTTCCGAACCCCATAGAATACGGCATGCTTGAGAGTGCGCTGAACGACGAATCCTGGCGCAGTATCATCAGGATTTATTATGAAACTACCGGTGGCGGCTATGTACCTGATGAGGAATATTTATCTGAAAGACATTTTGCCGTCGAAGCTTTAAGAAATAGATCCGGAGAATTCAGATATGGATCGCGCTTTAGTGTCCATTCCAAACTAAGGATTAATAATGTTTATATTGGTGATGAACATCTTATACAGTTTGATTTTGATCCTAATGTTGACCGGGTAGATCTTGACCCGGAAACAAAATAGGGCCAAGAAATCGCTGCCGCAGGTACTGAGTTCAGGGCAAGAGTTGGAGAATACTTGGCCAGTATTGGCATCGGCCGCCTTTTGGTCTAGCCACAAGCAATTTCTTTTCAGCTATACTTCAGTTTGGTCAAAGAATTCAATACCGGGTAGTATGCGCTGCAGCACAGGCGTTGGGTAAAGCTGCCCTTCGGTTCCATCAAATAATAAGGCTTGGTCAGGATCTAGCATGTCATTCCAAAAACATGCCGCCTCTTCTCTACCGAATAGAGTCAGTGCTTTAACCGCATCAAAAACATAGACTGCCATTCCATCCTCGACGATATGCACGTCAGTAATACCATAGGTCGTATCAACATTATGGCCTATATGAAGATCGGGGCCTTCCCCTGGCTGTATCTGCCTAAGTGGCAGCGGAACATCCACCCACTGCTTTTTGATGTGCTTGGGTGCATCGCCAAATGGTACTTGCCTATTTACGAACCATGCTTGAATTGGAGGTAACTCGTTTTTGCTCATTCAATAAGTCTGCATGATAAGAATTACACATGCAAGCATAAGCAATTTCATCCCCCACCCCTGCGTATAATTGATCTTGAGGTCATCATGTTATATTAAAGTTATGTCTAAAGCAAAAATTGAGTTTGATCCAGATAGAAAAATAATCGAGAATCTTTTTACTGGTTCGCTCAGAATCGAGATTCCTAGATATCAAAGATCGTACGCATGGACAACAAAAGAAACTGAAGATTTTTTTAATGACTTTGTAGCAGAGTCATCAATAGCTGAAGATAATTTGGATTTCTTAGGTACAATACTTTTTACTTTTGACGAAAATCGAGGTGTTCTAGAGGTAATTGACGGCCAACAACGTCTTTTAACAATTTCTATCTTCTTCGCTGCTATGAGAGATATATTACGAAACGACATTAATACTACCGACTCAGTAAGCTACTCTGACGATATACACAACAATCTTATCAAAACTGGTTCAAGCAGAATAAGTGCTCACGGAACAGCAGAAAAAGATCCTTTTCGCATAAAAGTTGGCAGAGATCTTGAATCTTTTTTTAGCACCTTGGTTCAGAGTTTTGTTAAGGATTTAAAAAAGATAAAACCGAAAACTCCAGCCGAGAGAAAAGCGTATGACGCATATATTTACTTCAGCAATAAAGTAAGAGGGATGCTTTCTGGGCCAAAATCAAGTGACGACAAAGTAAAAATAATCGAACGGATGAATACTAAGGTTCTAGGAATTCAATATATAGACATCCGAGTTAGTAACAGTGAAACTGCCTATAATCTTTTTGAGAGCCATAATGCCAAAGGCCAAGCACTTGCAAAGACAGATTTAATCAAGAATTATTACTTTGGTAGATTAAAGATTCCCGAAGCAGAAATGGTAGTAAAAATGGATGAGTGGGACGATCTTCTAGTAAAACTCGACAAGAGCACAAACGGGATGTGGCCAGACCGATTCTTTAGCTACATGCTGCAGTCTTATGAGGGGAATTTTTCATCCTCGCAGCTTTATAGAAGAATTAAACCTATGATTGATAGTCCAACGACGTTCTCGAAGCTAATGAAAACTAACATTGAGTCAATCATAGCATTAAAAACATCCTCCACTTCAGATAAACATATTAATTCATCGCTCGAGGGATTGAATGATTACCTCCGCATGCACCAATGTTTCATTTTTCTTCTATCGTTACATAGAAACAGTGATAAAATGACGCCGAGTATTTATAGAAAAATATTCAGGGCCGTGGAGAATTTTTCATATTTATACTCTGCAATTTCGTCACAGCCCACAAACATTCTTGAGAAAATATATGCAAAATACGCATACAAGCTTGAAACAGAGGCTAAAGCGGTTGACTCTGACGACAAGGTTGCATGCGAACGTTTAAGCGGTAAATTGCTGTCCGATCTTAAAAAAGAGTTTATTAATCTAATACCAAGCAGCGAGACATTCTCGGAGTCATTTCTAAAACTCTCGTACACAAACTCTAGAGACAGGCAAATTATTAGATACACGTTCCAGAGAATAGAAGAATATCATTCTGACAACCTTATAATGTTAGGTTTTAGTTTCACACTAGATCATATTATTCCTCAGAGAACCTTCGGGAAAAGTACGGAATACCATTCTATAGGAAATCTGGTACCACTGTCTCAAGCGAGTAACTCCAGGTTAGGTGACACACCGCCTAAAGACAAATTAGATGTTTATAAAGAAAACGGCCAATTAAAATCTGTACGATTATTGATAGATCAGTTAGAGCATGGTGAATTCACCGTAGACTCAATCTCTCAACGTGTTGAACAAATATCCTCTATGGTTTATGGAGAAATTTTTTCAATAAAGTAGGTCTTGGGAGGCTGACCTTTTCTGAGCATGCCCCTCTTAAGAACAGAGGGAATGAGAGAAAGTGTTTGTCGAATCGTCTCCGAGGAGTTCCCCGAGCGCTATCTTAAATAAAGCGAAGAGTAACCGGGCCTCAATTTCTTTGCGTACTTTCTTTGTTGACCAAAGAAAGTATGATGCGCAAACCACCGCCTTTGGTGGGACGGTGCATAATTAATCGCTAATGTCCTTAGCATGACTTGCAATCACCTGTTGTGTGTATTGTTTGTTTTATAAGAAGGACTGTGTGGGGGGAAGTTACTAAGCCCCGTGGCCAGTAGCTTTTGTAAGAATTCTGATCATGTCTTCGCGGTTTGGCAGCGGTGTTTGACGGGCTTTGGTTGCAAGGAGCTTTAACTCTTCATCTTGACTAAGCGAGCTAAAGGAGTGCTCAAGAAACGCCCTTTTCAGGCGTTCGGCCGACCAGCTTACATAATCGCCTTGGCTGTTGCCACCAACTTGACGGGCAAAATGCCCCCGTAGCTCGGGATCTACACCGTACGTATCTGCAAAACCAGGTATGTGCTGTATTGATTCACCGCTTTCACTATCTGGTATGCCAATCTTAGTTAACTCTGCGGCTGCGGTCTCGGCCCAAAGTTCAAGAGCGCTACTACCGGAATACTGTGTTGGGAATCCATATTTACGCTTAAACTGTGCCTCTGATATACGCGGATCGGGCGATGTTAGGTCAGCATGTTCAAAAGTGTGAGTCTGGCCGCTTTGGTCAATAACCTGTCGTTTGGCCAACCAGCGAGGCCTCACCATAGCCATCTTACGATATTTGGTGAATAGCTCTTTTGCTCTGTTTTGCCATGGATCACTAGACACAAAGTCGTTCGGTTTGTTGCCAGCGCCGCCTGGTTTTATTGTTATTGGCTTACTAATGACATCGCTAAAATGTCCGCCAATTTCGTGTGCCAATACCCAAGCAGCACCATTGAATGACTTTATTTGTTCTTGTGTTGGCTTGGTCGGCATGTGCATTTCTACTAGGCCAAGTGCTGGCATGGCAACACCCAAAACGCTCTTAGCGTATTGTTCGTCAACGCCTGGGCCCATAGCCCTAGGATTCTGTGGCTGGCGGCCAGCCTGTTCACTTGGGAAAACTGCGATCATACCAAGCTTAGTGCCAATGTCTCCACCGTTAATTAGAACAAATTTTTGCATTAGTTCGATAAAACTAGTCAGTGTTTCGGGTGTAGGTTTATGATCTACAAACATTATTCTCAAATTTTGAGGGTTGTGATTTTTATCGTTGTAGCCCAGCTTATAAAAACCCTCTACTCTGTCTTCGCGGAGTAAGTTTTGGTACTTCCTAGAATATAACCAAGCATCGTTTGATAATTGATACCCGTTTTTGCCTGATTTTTTCTTGCCATCTAAGACATCCGGATAAAGCTCTACCCATACTTCTTCGGGCACTACCAAATCTGTTGGTTTAGTCTTGGTTTTCAGTTTGCTATATTTTTCGAATTTCGGGATTGGCGGAATAATGATCGGCCAAAACTCAAAATCGTAATTATGGTTGTCGTCCCCGGGGTTGTTGTCTATCGGCGTTTCGAAAGTTTTGGTTTCGGTGTGGATTTTTACTACTTCTGTAGGTACAACAACGTCGATGGTGTAGGATTCTTGGCCGCCGCAGCTTAGCAGTACCGTGGCAAAAACACCACGCTTACTACCAAGGGCCACGTCCAAAGCTGTTTGTAGGCTAGGGGGAAGTTGATCGGGATTAGTGTTATAAATTGCAAGTACCTGGTCAAAATCTTGATATCCAAAATTCTCTGCGACTGCAACTAGTTGAGTAATGTTCTCGGGCAGCATAATATCTTCGGCAGACTTTATCTTTATATCCTCAATTGTTATGCCAAAGTCACCGAGTGCCTTGTCGAACGCAGTGAAAAAATGAGTTGGGCGCAGTTGTGCTAAATTCTCATTATATTTGTCTGGGCGACCAAGTGATTTTAGCTCTCTTTTAACATCGTCAGATGCACTACCAAAAATTTCGGCCGAGGTCACAGCACATTCACCACTGTCGATATAGCCCTTTACTTCGCGAGCCAATTCATTGGCTACTCTTTCGTTTTCGACAGATTTGTTTGGGCCTTCTTGAGTGGCTTTGGCACTAACTACGACTTCGCTTTTGGCTTCGGGCACAATTACTGTGACTGTTCGCTGTTCTATGACAGTTTCTGGGATATAAGTAGTTATAGTTGTGAGCTCTGTTTCGGGCCAGATACGGTCATGAACCCAATCACCCGCCCTTGCTGTCTCTTCGGCAACATCAGCTATTGCGCTTGGAACATTAGGCAGTATATTTGGTGCAACCACTCCAAAGACTAGTCCTGCGGCGGTAACCCATGGATGAATATACCAGCCGTCGGCTCTCCTAACGCCAGTTACTTGAGTCGTCTCGGTCATTATGCCTTGGTCAATATAAACACCAACCGTTGGGTTGTGCCTATCGATAGAATACTCAGTGAATCCAAGTGTACTTTCCCAATCAGTAGTTAAGCAGTTGTCACCTGATAGGCCAAAGACGTTCTCAACAATAGAACCCTGATGAATTACTAGTGGCTCAGGTAAGCCTTCGAATCCCGCTTTATTCACACATTCTCCTAATTTGAATACTACTATAGCACTATCTTGTAATATACACAAGTAGATTTTTAGCTAACCTGTATCATCTTGGCCTTTTCCTCCGACCTGGGTCTGGACCGTTGTTAGAGAATTCAGATATCAGATGTCAGACTTCTGAACTGTAAACAGTAAACTGTGTACTGTAAACTTTTAGATATTCCTCGGCCCTTTACTCGAGCCTGATGAGCGAGTGTCGAAAACACAATTTAATGCGAGGTTCTGTTCGAAGCTTGCCCTCCCAAGTATCAAGGCAAGCTAAGTTAACCGAGCATTGTGTTTTTTGACAGCGAGATCATAAAGCGAAGAGTAACCGGGCCTTAAGTTTTTGGGCACCTTTTTGCGATACCAAAAAGGTGCGAGAGAGTTGGATATTTGGAAAAGAACGTTAGAGTTTTTCGAGCGGCGCAAAAGCGACGTTGAGCTTTTTAGTACCTCTCCCCTTAAAATAAATGGTGGCATTATCACCCTCGATCTCTAAAACCGTGCCAACGCCGAACATGGCATGTTTAACCCCGTCGCCTTCTGATAGCTCCAGCACATAGCGCGGCTCATCACTCATCGCCACCGGCATGTTCTGGCCGGCCCCTATCTCGCCACCGCTTTCAACTGCCTCGTCACCTATCTCGCTTAAAAACCTCGATGAGGGGTTATGCTGCATGCCACCGTACAACAGCCGCGAGCTAGCGTGGAACATGTAAAGCTCCTCTTTAGCCCGCGTCATGCCGACGTAGCAAAGTCGCCGTTCTTCTTCCATCTGGGATTGATCATACAAAGCTCGCGAATGCGGCAGAACTGTCTCTTCCATCCCTACCATAAAAACAACTGGAAACTCTAAGCCTTTGGCAGCATGCAGAGTCATCAAAGTAACAGCGTCGCTGTCAAAGTCGGCATTATCAACATCACTTATAAGCGCCACCTCATCCATAAAGCTCTCGAGCCCGACACCCGCGTACTCACGAGCCACGCTCAAAAGTTCACGAACGTTTTCTTGGCGTGATTCACCAGTTGGCGTGCCATCATCTAAGTATTTTAGATAGTCGATGCTGTCAATGATTGCTTCAATTGATTCGACGGGCGTCATCTCGGACAGTTTCGGCCCGATGTTTGCCACAAGCCGATAAAACTCGGCTAGACCAGCCTTAGCCTTGGGGCTAAGCGATGAGTTCTCAACATTTTCCAAAGCCTCGAGCAAGTTATAGCCCTGCTCCTCGGACCAAACAAAAAATTTAGCTAGACTAACTGTGCCGACGCTGCGCGCTGGTACATTTACAATTCTCTCAAAACTTACCCGATCAGATGACTGATAGATAAAGCGCAAATAGGCCAGCAAGTTCTTGATCTCTAGCCGGTCATAAAAACGCACACCGCCGACAATCCGGTACGGGATATCGTATTGGTAAAAAACTTCTTCGAGTGCTCGACTCTGGGCGTTTGTGCGGTAAAGCGCCGCAAAATCTTGGTACTTACGGGCCAGAACATCGACTGAATTTTTTATCCGTCGAGTTATAGCCTCACCCTCGGCACGACCCGAAGCCACAGACACTACCTGAACCGGCAATCCTCCGGGTTTGGTAGAACGCAATTTCTTATCGCTGCGAGTTTTGTTTTTGGTAATGACAGCATGGGCAGCGTTCAGAATTGGCTCAGTACTACGGTAGTTCTGTTCTAACTTGATAACAGTAGTTTTGGGGTAGTCACGCTCAAAGTTCAAGATGTTACGAAAATCGGCGCCACGCCACGAATAAATCGATTGCCAGTCGTCACCGCATACACAAACATTATTACTGTTATTTGTCAATAGTTTGATTAGCTTATACTGGGCAGCGTTTGTGTCTTGGTATTCGTCTATCATTATGTACTTGAACTGGCGCTGCCATTTGCGTCCGAGTTCGGGAGCGGATTCGAGTAGTTTGGCGCTTGAGCTAATTAAATCATCAAAATCCAGTGCGCCGGCTGTCTTTAGGATGTGCTCGTACTTTGGATAAACCAAAGCAGTCGTACGCTGTGCCGGGCTGGACATTGACATCGCCGAGTAGGCACTTGGTGTTATTGACTCATTTTTGGCACTACTAATGAGGCTAGATAACACCCGAGGCGGAAAAGCTTTCTCGTCAATACCCAGCTCGCGACTAGCCTGACGCACGGCGCTCTGCCGATCGGACTCATCATAAATCACGAAGTTACGCGGCACACCGATAGCCTCGCCGTCTTGGCGCAAGAGACGAACGCAGATGCCGTGGAAAGTGCCACAGAACGGCAGAAAGCTCCGATTACTGGCGTCACCGCCGAGCAATTTTGCCGCCCGTTCGCGCATTTCGCGGGCAGCTTTGTTGGTAAAAGTAACCGCCAAGATCTGGGTGGGTTCAGCCAAGCCTTTTGAAAGTATAAAAGCAATACGGTGGGTTAGGGTTTTGGTCTTACCACTGCCAGCGCCAGCTTGAATTAAAAGCGGCCCCTCTGTTGTTTGGACCGCCCTTAGTTGTTCGTCGTTTAATCCCTCAAATAATTCGTGCACTGGTTCTATTATAGCGGGCCGTTAGGATTACCAAGAATACTTTCGGCGTCGGCGTCGTCGTAGCATTCGGCCAAGAAATCGCTAGGTATTTTTGAAGCCACTAGCTCTGAGCAAGGCACTGGCGACTGATAGCCAAGCTCCTGCCAACCGCTGGCGTCAAGGAACCAAACTATGGCCGCACCACCGCCACAACTGCTTAGGCTGCCGCCAATAAACTCGTCACTAATTTTCGAGATGGTATACCCGCCTTCGGGAAACTCATCAAAATCGCACTCAAAAGCGCCTAGCTTTGACTCAATAAACGTGACAAAAGACTTAGGTGTGACAATTGGCATCTTAGAACCGTCGCCGGGTCTCTGCAGTAGTAGGTCGACCTCGGTTATTACTTTAAGAGCGGGTTTAGAGTCTTCTTGAGCGGTTTGGTTATCATTAACAGAACTGTCAGCAGACTTTGCCGATTCGGCTGGCTTATCTTCCTTGCCCGATTCGTAAACATACCAACCGGCAAAAAGTATCACACAGGCTACCAAGACCATGCCAACTATAGCTGACGGTGCAAAACCCTTGCTGTTTATTGTCATATGAATTTGCTCCTAATACTCGGTTACTGAGTCTAAGACTGTAGTCATTTGCTCGTACTGCAGAGCACTCACCAAATCGTCTGGCTCGCTCGTCTCGTAGTCAAAGCCGGCCGAAGCCAAGACGTTTAGCTGAAACTCGATTCCGGTATAAGGTTCGGATTCAACAAAAGGCCGTTTTGCCGTAACTACTACGCCGTCAAAATTGAACATTGTCGTAGTTGCAACCAACTGCTTTTCGGCGGTATTAACCTTGATCGAATAATTTGTGGTGTCGCCCGGCGTGGCCGCAAAAACCTCATAAGCCAAAAAGCCAACAGCGTGGTTCGGACCGCCGCGGCCGGGGCCGCTATATGCCCAATCGTTGCTCTGAAAAGCAAAACTGGCGTTTTCGTTTAACGAGAAGGTGCCGTGAAAGCCGCTGCCGGATTCTAGAGCCAGCTCAAGCAGGCCTTCGTGCAAGGTCACTGTTCCCCACGTTTCGGGATAAATGAAGCAAAAACGCACATCACTGTTGTCGTAAACCAAATAGCCTTCGGTCGCCGTACAAACCGCGGGCGCTTCTTTGTCGACGGCTGCCGCCGTTGCAGCCGGTGCATCGCTGACCGGATCTGTGGTCTTATCGCGGTTGCGGTTCCAAACTAAGTAGCCGGCACCGCCAACTATCACCAAAGTCAATATAACCAAAAGAATTTCTACTGTGCTGAAGCCTTTTTTATTGTGACGCATAAGCTCCTCCTATCTAATTAGATTAAAGGGTAAATCGATACCTAAATCAAGCACCTCGGCATCAATTGCCACCACTAGACCAATCGCACCGATCAAAAGCACCAGAAAAACCGTTAGGGCAAAAGTACGAATCGACGAGGCCGCACTGTCGTCGATTTTAAGATAATACTTTTTACTATCGACCAGTGCCCGAAGCTCGGCCTGGCGGGCAGCTTTGGCCTGCTCGGCAGCAACAGCCTGCTTGTCGGTTTTGGCTTTAGCTTCGGCTGGTGTTGGAGTTGGTTCAGGATCTGGCTGAGAAGGATCTGGCTGTTCGGCTGGCGCGGGCGCTTCGGTTGGTGGAGTAGCCGGCAGAGTGGCGGCTGGTGCGTCGAGTTCGGAGGCAGGTTCCTCGGGTGTGGCAGCGGTGGCTTCAAGCAGAGCAACTGGCTCCGAAGCAGTCTTGGGCGCTTCTGGCGTAGCTGGTTCAGCTTTTAATCCGGTCGTCAAAGGCTCAAGTTTTTTGGCTGATTGAGGCAGTGACTCGGCCGGCGAGGGGGCGGCAGGCCGTGTACTAACCATTGGGTCGGACACCATCGGCCGGTGAGTAATAATAACTGGCTTGCTGTTAGCGTCAGCCGGTGTTGCACCGGGCCGGGCGACATCCATGATCTTATTTGCCATCGCTGCTCAACTTTTCTGCCTGGGCATTGGCGGCACTGCTCACAACAGCGCTAAACTTATGATAATTAAGGCTAGCCGCTCCAACCAATAGGCCGTCGCAATCGGCGATATCGAGATAGGCCTTAGCGGAGTGATCGTCAACACTACCGCCGTAAAGTATCCGAACTTCCGAAGCTACCGATTTGCCGTATAGGTCTTCTACCTGGGAGCGGACAAAGGCCAGCTCTTTGGCCACAACATCGGGTGCAGCAAGCTCACCATCAAAAGTACTGATCGCCCAAACCGGTTCGTAAGCGATTGCCATGTTACCCACTTCACCGCCAGTTAAGTTAGACAGTGCTGTTACCAGCTGATCATGAATAACCTGGCGCGTCTCTTTAGAAAGCCGCTCGTGACGGGTTTCGCCAACACACAAAATAGGCGTAATGCCGTTTCTGACGGCAGCGGCTACTTTGTCGCGCACGCTGTCGAGAGTTTCATGAAAATAAATCCGCCTGGCTGAGTGGCCAACAAGGCTGTAGTGCACCAAGTCTTGCAGCATCGCAAAGCTGACTTCACCCGTAAAAGCACCGTCGTCAACAAAGTAGGCATCCTGGGCACTCAAACGAAACTTGCGCCGGTCAATTTGCAAACTAAGCGGCTGCAGTACCAACATACTCGGTGCCAAAACTACCTCAACGTCGCGATGAATTTTTATGTGTTCATGCAACCGGTGTAGCAGCAAACTGGCCTGCGCCGTATTGAGGTGCATTTTCCAGTTGGCGACTATAAGGGTGCGTTTGTTCGGTCTCATAGTTCTTACGCTTTATCTTAGCCCTTATCCTCTAAACATTCCACCCCGGGCAACTTTTTGCCGGCCAATAAATCGAGTGTGACGCCGCCGCCGGTGGAAACATGATTAAACTGATCAGTTAGTCCGCGCTCGGTAACATAAGCGGCCGTATCGCCGCCGCCGATAATGCTGAGCGGTTTATGGCCGTATTGCCCCATCAGCGCCTCGATAACAATTTCGGTACCGTGAGCAAAGGGCCCGATCGGGCCCTGCAGGCCTTTAGCTTCGGCGACACCGAGTGTGCCGTTCCAGATTACCGTAGCCGAAAGCTGCATAGCTCCGGCAATAAAGGCGCCCGAAAACGGCCCAATATCCAAGATCATCTCATCGCTTTTGACGCGGCGAGAAGCTGCTCTAGGAATTCGGGGATAAGCTTCGACATCGGCGATTACATGAGCGTCCCAGTCAACGATTCGAGTCGAAGTCGGTTTATCGGCGGTAGTTGCCACAACACCGTCTTGCGGCAGATAGAATATCAAACCTCGCTTTTTGGCCTGCTCGCGGGCTTTTTGCAAAATACTGCGGGCCAGGCCTAAGTCTTGTTTGTCGACTAAGCTTTCACCAACTTCAACGCCTTCGGCCAGCAAAAACGTATTTGCCATGGCGCCGCCAATTGCCACGACGTCGGCAAGCTCAATAAATTTATACAATACACCGATTTTGTCGGCTATTTTGGCTCCGCCAACTATCGCCATGAGCGGACGCTTAGGATCATCAATTACCGATGTTAGAACCATCATTTCGCGGGCTAACAGATCGCCAGCCACGGACGGCAGCAGCCTTGTAACGGCGTCGATGCTCGCATGCGCCCGATGAACAACACCAAAACCATCCTGGACAAATACTTCTGCCCCCGAATCGGCCACTAGCGCCTTGGCAAAGTCAGGGTCGTTCTTTTCTTCCTCTTTATGAAAACGTAAGTTCTCAAGCAGCAGCACACCGCCTTTTTTTAGGTTTGCCGCTTTGGCACGGGCGGCCTCGCCAATGCAGTCCTCGGCAAAATCGACCGGCTGGCCAAGTAATTCGCTTAGATGTTTGGCAACAGGTTTTAAACTACAGCTTTTATCGGTAGCACTTTTAGGCCTGCCTAGGTGTGAGCAGACGACCACCGAGCAGTCTTGAGCCAGCAGATACTTAAGGGTCGGCAATGAAGCACAGATGCGAAAATCGCTGGTGATCTTGCCATCATCGTCAACCGGCACGTTGTAATCAGCCCTTAGTAGGACGCGTTTACCGGCCAGATCGATGTCATGAATAGTTCTTTTAGTAAACACTTTAAGAGTAAGCCCACCGTTATTACAAGCAACATTATATAGGATTTGAAGGGTATTTGGCTAAGTTAATACGAGAGCTTCCTACCAAGAACAACCGGGAAGATCTGGCTGACGCATCCCTTCACCTACTAGCGCGGTGGTGCCTAGGTACAAATTCAGAGGAGCTTCTTTTGATGGCTCATATGACCAAGCGGGTATCTGAGGATCACCGTCCTCGGGCTGACCCATGACAAGGCCTGCCGTTTCTTGAAACATCGTAAAAAACTTCTGCATTCTGTTGGAGTTGGAGTTAGGTCGTATAGGCTCAGAAGCCCAACCCACGCCCCTGCCGCCTTCTAAGGTGCCACTTCGGAGCATGTCAAACGCTTCGTTTGATGCCCACGCTGCTTCCCAGGCTCGATCTATTGCATCGTCAAATGTCATAAGATGAAGTTGTTTCATGCTAAACACAAGTTTACCAGTTTATACCACTCGTGTCAATGGGTTGAGAAGGGCTATCTACTCTAACACTCGCACTTTTATGGTGTCGGTTGTGCCAACCACGCCTGGGTACTTGCCCGATGCCGTCACAATAATATCGCCGCGCGATACAACCCGCTTTTGTTGCAGCCAGTTGGTCAGTTTGACGGCAGCCAGGCGGTCATCCGGCCTAACGTAGCTTTTGGTTCCGTAAACTAGCGCCAGTTGTTGAGCCACCCGGGCTTCAGAAGTTACAGCAATGATTGGAATGTTGGGCCGGCGGGAAGCAATATGCAGAGCTGTCGCACCCGATTTTGTTTCAGCGACGATGGCCGTGGCTTTGACGTTCTCGGCCAGCTCAATCACTGCTTGGCAGATAGCCGTTTGGCGATTAACAAGCCTATCGGTCTCTTTGTGGAAGGTCACATGCAGGGGCGAATTTGCCTCGGTATAGCGAACGACTTTTTTCATAGTTTTAACGGCGTCGATTGGGTAGCGGCCACTGGCCGTCTCGTCGCTTAGCATAACGCAGTCGGCGCCGAGCAGAACAGCTGTGGCTACGTCGGACACCTCGGCCCGAGTTGGTTCAAGCGATTCGGTCATGGTCGCCAGCATTTGTGTGGCCACGATTACTGGTTTGGCATAGCGCCGCCCCAGCCCAATGATCACGCGCTGGGCGATTGGCACTGATTCAGGCAGTGTTTCGACTGCTAGGTCGCCGCGGGCCACCATAACAACATCGGCCTCAATAACAATTTCTTCGATATTAGCCATGGCGGCTTTGGTTTCGATTTTGGCGATAATTCGAGCGCTGCTGCCAAGCCCCGCCAAAATGCGGCGCAGCTTCCGCACATCGGTGGCCGACTGCACAAAACTTTGCGCCACATAATCGATATCGTTGGCCGAACCAAAGGCTATATCTGTTCGGTCTTTTTCGGTAATAACGTCGCCGCCAAAATCGGTTTCGGGCAGGTTCATACCCTTTCGCTTTATAAGCACACCGTCGTTCTCGACCCGCACATGCACCATACCGTCGGCAACGCTCGTAACGGTGGTACGGACTTTGCCATCATAAATTAAAATCGGCTGGCCGCGCTTAACTTTTTTACTGAGGTCATACTGAGTCGGAATAAACCCGGTGGCTTCGTAATTGGCGCCGTACTTGAGCACCAACGCCTGACCGGCCTGAATCGGAATCACACCCTCAAAATCACCCAAGCGGATCTTTGGCCCCTGCAGGTCCTGAATTATCGCCACTGGCTTTCCATAGGCTGCCGAAGCTTTACGGATCCATGCAATGTGCAGCTCGCGTTCGGCCTGGTTACCATGGCTAAAGTTAAGCCGTAGCCCGTTAGCGCCGCTTTCAATTAGATCCAAGATGGCCTTGTAGTTATTAACCGACGGCCCAACCGTGGCAATAATTTTGGTGCGTTTAAAATCCTTAATCGGCACCCTTGGGGCTTTTTGCGTAGCGTTTATCATCTATCTATAGTGTAGCGCTTATGTTTATCTCAGAAAAGTTATTTAGCGTTTACCCGAGTGTCAGTAAGATACTGATACGTAAACCGTATGATAACCGTCAACTCGATTTACGTCATATCTAATATCAAGCCATACCTTCATAGAGCTTTTATCACCCCAGATTGTACATGTCGTGATAGTTTTATTGACGCGTTTAACCTCTTTTTGTCCACATGGGTTAATCCCTGTATTGGTGTAGCCATGGTCTTTTAGAAAATCTACTACCCTAGTGTTAGCAGTATCAACGTCTATAGAGTGCGGCATAATAAAAGTGCCGCTTCCGTTCGAGCAACTATCCAAGCACAGAGGATGAGTACTGATGCTTGGATCAATCTCCCAGGACTGGAAGCCTTCAAGGGATTCAAAACTACTTAACTCCCGGTTGAGCGTATATTGATGCCATCTATTTACGCCCACTCCTGCTAACACGAGCACAGATACTGCGCTAAGTAGGATCGCTAGTTTGTTGTGTTTGTTGTGTTTCATTGTACTTTCAGAAATTACCTAGTTGCTGGCAATGATATATTCGACTTGCGCTCTAAGATCGTCTTCGTCAAAAATCTTCGAAGCTTTGTCACGGGTAGCTGTGTCCACCGAAACACCGTCAACAGTGTTATCGGACCGTACAAGAGCAACCATTATCTCTTTGCCGGATTTAGTTAACACCACATAGGTTGTGGTAAGGTCCAAAACCCGCTTAAACTTTTTGCCAGATGTGCAAGACTCAGACAAGCCATCACCCCCGTCGTCTATCCGCACAACTTTTGTCCCTGAGATATCAATCAAGGTAGCTGGAGTTTCAGTTGGAGTTTCGGCCTTATAAAGGTCTACGATATCTTGGACGGAAGAGTAAACAGCGCCGTTGTCCTTCAGCATGTTATGCAGAATCACCATTCCTCCATCAAAGCGACCAAAGTCACTCTGGTTGAAATAGGTACACGACGTAGGAACAGTTGTACCACTCGGCACAACACCCTGGACGCTCTCATAAACAAGCACACCTTCGACGGCTCCTCCGTAGGATTTCTCTCCCAGAACTCGCACTTGATCAGTATTCTTGATCTTTTTATAATGAATGCCCGTGCTCTCATCAATCGCCTCAAGACTCTCGCTCTTTGTCGAAGTATTAGAATCAGCCGAATTGTTGGCCAAGAAGTAGTAAGCGCCCCCAGCAATCACCGCAAAAGCCAATGCGAATAAAGCAAAAAGTTTAATCTTTCTAGCCTTATTGTTTGGTGGAGGTACGGAGTTAGTAAATGTCGGAGTCGCAAATGGCAAGGGATTTATTGGTTCGGCACTAAGAGAAGTTGGGGTACCGGGCTCCTGCGGAGGCATTGCGGGTTGGGGCTCCGTTATTGGAGCTTGTGGGCCGCTCTGGTCTTGTTCGGTGTCGGGTTGCATTCTATTCCTTTCGTTTATAGCCCCAACTATAACAGGTACTGATTATGCCATACAACCCCTCCCACGGCTGTTAAGTACTCAAAGAAATCCAGCTGCAAGGCGTTTGTCTAGTCGTCGAAGAGCTATTTGGGCGAGAGCGTACTGTGCAAGTTCTAGTAAGTGGCGACGACTTTAAAGCTTTTTATGAACGGTACTACTTCGGATATGAGATTCGCATCAAACTCGCCAACCGACGAGCACACCGGGAGAACAATAAGCGCAAAGTCACCATTTTGATATGCGATCACTTCAGCTTTAATGGCGCTCGCTTTGAAAGTCACGCTTTTTACAGTAAAGCTAAACGTATCTGAGCCTGTTGCCGCTGGAATGACTAAGCTTTGTGCTGCAACGGCGTAATACTCGCTCCCACTGGCAAGCCCCTTAGATAGGTATGCAGCGCTGTCATCTAAAACTTTATTAACAGATGTGATCCCTTTGGCTTTCAACCCATCTGGTTGCTGGAATAATACCCCGCACCGCGTACCGGCAAGCTGGTATGTTACCTCGCCGGGTGAGTTATGGGTGGCCTTTGCCCATTTCGTCGTATCGATAGAAGTTGGTGCTTGCCAGAGTAAGTCGGCTGCGACTTTACTTGGTTCGGTCCCCGCGGCTGGTTGTTCGTCACCCTTCGACTTCGAGAGGCTTAGTATAGTCCCTATGACAATAAGTACCAGAACGACAGTACCTATTATAGGTATGATACGTTTCTTGTTATTTTGAACCGGCATTAGGGCGGGGGCGGCTTGTGGGAATTCGGGTTGGGGCGCTAGAGTTTGTGTCGTAGCTACTTGTGCTGGAGGGGTATTGACGGGCGGAACGACCGGATTGATGTTTTCCATTTAAACATAGTGTACAGCAAAGTTTGCCCAGATATCCTAAAGTAAATGAATTACATTGAAATGAACGAAGCGTTAGAGTCAGGTCATAGTACTGGTATAGCTTTACAAATTTTAGTTATTGCAAAACGTCAGATATCATCGTCTAGAGTTGTACGTTTATTGTAAAAAGGGGCACCCGGCTGAAAACAAACAAGAAGCATTATCAGATCAGACCTAAAATGGCTTTATAGTTATTAACCGACGGCCTAACCGTGGCAATAATTTTGGTGCGTTTAAAATCCTTAATCGGCACCCTTGGGGCTTTTTGCGTAGCGTTTATCATCTAAGACCTCTCACAAAATAACTCACATGGGCTAAAAAGCACCCTTTTTGTCCAGAACCGATCTGCAGCCTTCGCAGCGTAACTTAGGTTACTCTTTGTCGGCTGCAACTCAGTTTGATCAAAAATCATCACTTTTTATCTCCATGGCTTATTCTGCAAGAGGTCTTTACTATAGTGTAGCGCTTATGTTTATCTCTTAAAAGAGGAAACTTGGCGAAGAATCAAGATAGATTGATATATGATGCAGTCAGGGCTAGTTAGAGGATAACCTTTTTTCTCTTCTCTTCCTTAACTTGCTTACGTTTTTTAGCTATACTTACGGTTATATGCTCCCTTCAGCAACCATTGAAGCAGCCCCACCTCCACCGATCGTGGAGAGCTATCCTCAGCTACATGAACACTTGCAGAATTTACCCATACATTTGGTAGAACATGTCGGTGGCGCTGCGCTACGTTTAAGTCATATAGACATGCATCCAACCAATGATATTGAGCAGCCCGGTGGTCCAATTTGGCGAGAGCCAGATTTTTCTATAAAAATTACTGATCCAGGTTTTGACGAATCTCTAGTCGAGGCTCAAGCGCTAGAGGCAGCTCATGCTGGTAGCGAAAGACTTGGAAAAGTTTTGCATCGCAGTTCTTCGCTATTGTCGCTGGCTCACGAGACTCTTATTGCTGAAGGTCACGAATTTGGGGCAGATAACACCACGGCAGAGAGTGAATCGGAAGAACTGCGCACTCAACGAGAGCACAGTGAACGCCAGCAACTTTTTCATGTTGCTGAACAATTAGCGACTAAGCAGACGATTGAAGCTAAAGAATCTGGAGATGGTGAGGCTACAGTTGAGACTCTTGAAGCACTTATGATGTTGCAACATTTGAGGGGTGTTGCAACATATGATGACCCTGCATCTCGTGCGACTTACAGGGAGCTTGTGCATGCCGGAGTAGCCGATGAAGTCATTCTTGCTGCGCAGGAATCTCAGAAAATAAAACATGACGGTAGCTTGAACAATGACCTGGCTAAAAGTGTTGACGATTCAAGAGACATGCTTAGTATGGCGACAGGTAAAGAAATTGACTACGACTATTCCGTTATTGGCGAAACGACACCTGATAATGTGAACTTGAGTGTCTATGATACGGTACTAAGTGTACTTGCTGTCGTAACTGCTAAGTCTGATATGCCAGAGAGTGATCGCATGCAGTATCTTGAGAAGTTGAAAAATTTCAGTGTTTATGACGCGATTCAGAGACAGAGAAGACCAGACACTGGTTTGCAGGAGCTCTCCCCAATTTATAAACTCGCGGAAAGGGTCGAAGAAGGTTCGGCTGATTCTGGCTCCCAATTTGAATACGATTTTCAAAAGCTTCTGGGGTCAGATAACCCACAGGGCTTGCAACAAGCAGCAGAGTCTCTGGGGATTGGTATTTATGAGGCCGCTTCTCTTTTCTGTCTTAGAGAAAGCACTGATTACCGCGCACAGGGAATCACATTTAATGAGCAGGCAGTGCGCGGGTTTACAGAACTAGTTACTCAGTTCCCCGAATATAAGGATGCGATTGTTAAAGAACTTTACCCCAATAACGAAAATCATGGAGTGGATTTTGGAGAATTACATCAAGCAATACAGTCGTTGAGTTCTATTGGGTTGTCCAGCCCTGATATTGTTGCTAACTTCGTGTTAACTGCCGATAGAGAGTCTATGCTTGTATCATGCCAGCAAGTCGCCGACTATATGAGTACTCACAATATGACAGAACAACAGCTAGCGGAAGCACTTTCTAGCTGGGGAGATTTATCGAAGTTAGCTTATTCGTTAGGCAGCAAAGAACAAGATCCAACTGATCGGATAGAGCGCGCCTTGATTGAATCGTCAATTATGGAGCAATACCTTGCCTCGTATGGGCAGTTACGCTACCCGACAAGCATAAAAACTATTATGGGTATACGCCACGACGTCTCAGAGTTTCCGTTAATGGAACAACGATTAGCCAGGCTTGGACTTTCACCAGATTTGACTGCAGATATCTTTAGGGCATGGTCCACCTATAATAATTTAGCAGTTTTTGCTTACACAAAGGTTGAATTCGGTAACCTTACCAAGCCTACCGAAGTGGAGCTGAAAGGTATTGCTCAGCAGCAAGCGGACAGCTTTATCTATCAAATGCAGGCTATTGAGTCATTCCAGCAAGAATTCGGCGCCGAGAGTATGAACGCCGTAATCGACAACTTTGGAATATATAGCTTCATTCGTTATGAGGCTAAAAAGCTAAACGGCCAATTGGAGGGGTGGCAAAGGGGCGAGACAGCTAAGACAGTAGTCGTAAATTCGCGTGCCGACTGGAACTCGTACACTGGCAAACCAGTTAATTTTGAAGATGAGTCTGATGGCGAAGGAGTTTTCTATTTTGAAGCCAACTCAGCACCAGAACTAAGCAAGATAGCTATTGGTATTGGTGCCTACGAAAGGGCTCACGGCAGGGAGCCAGATGTAGGCAGATTTATTGTGCACGGTCACGGTAACCGCTCAGGAATGACTCTGGGAGTTAATGGTGAACATCTGGAAGTATCCTTATATGAATCAGTGGCTAGGTCTAAAGCTAATATCAGACCAAATGATTATAGACAACACCTGGGGCCTAATTTTTCAGTAATTCTTCAGTCTTGTTCGACGGCTGGTGAAGGCATAGGCGAAAACATTGCCAGTACCATGGCTACACAACACAGAACTACTGTTGTTGGATCAAAGGTATCTATATCGGGGTTGAAGATTTTGTCAGATGGATCGGTGGAGTTCTTGGTAAATAGTAAGAATGCAGACCTTGCGAGCGGCGCTCTTTTTGACGGACGATAAACTTAAGTTCTATTCTTGGTGATCCCTAGGAGAGTCGGTCACGCTAGCGCGGTTACTAAGTTATTTAGATTTGTATTTTTGAACAAGAGGCAACGTAACTACTCTTGTTATGTCTGAGGCTTTCGTTAAGGCATAGATGGGTTGAGATTCGTAGCCAATATGCATCAAATTTGCGCCGAGTTTCTTCGAAGCTATAAATGCTGGCAACAAATCGGTATCTGCACTGATAACTACAATCTCGATTGCTTTATTAGCTTCAGATACCATTCGTACAGCTAAACCAACATCCACGCCTTTCTCGGCAAGTTTCCACGTTTGATGCGAACATTTTTCGCATGGGTCTGATTCTCTGGCGCGTAAGTAACCGACCTTAATGAAGTTGATTTTTTGCAACTGTATCTGGTTCATAAACTTGGCCTGTGCTTTGATAGCGTCGCTAGATTTGCGCCTAAGTTCACTCGATTGGTTATAAAGTCTCAGCCTTGCGCCAAACCACAATATTTCTGACGGTATGTTGTCTGCTAGAATCTCCTCTATTAGTCCTCTGAAATTGAAATTCTCTACTGCAGAACGCGGAGCCTTGCTACTGCTTTTTCCAAGCATATGGCGTAAACCATATACCAAGTTCTCACCATCAATCAGCACAATTCGTTTCATATGTATATTCTAGCAATAAAAAAGACCTCGCGAGAACTTGCGTCCAAACGAGGTGCTGTAACTACAGTGTAGCATATTTGACAGTGCTGTCAATAATGGAACAGGGGGAATGTCTCCGCGCATTTTATTCTCGTCCCTAGTTTTCTCTTTGAAGCACTTAAAAGTTTTACGCACCTGCGTAATATTTTTCAGTGGTACGGTGTTATATTAAAATTTTTACGCACCTGCGGAAATTATTTAATCTGCATCTGGTAAAAACGTGGTGATCCCAAGGAGAGTCGAACTCCTCTTACCAGGATGAAAACCTGGTGTCCTAACCGATAGACGATGGGACCGTGGTCGTCGATGCGTAATGGTTGGATAACCATATCGTCGACAAAACAAGTTTGCTCGCCGATAAAAGTTATCCCACCAAGTCATCTCCTCTCAAATGACAATCGGAATTGCCATTTGGTAGCACAATAACCATTAAATACGATACTTACCGAGACCCAAATATCTTATCATAACAGGGGCAGTTGGGGCTACTGCAGGATAAGTAAAAGCCCCGCTATTTTGGCGGAGCTTTTTTGGCACTAGAGTTTGAGCGGTCAGTCTTGCTCTTGTCTATCACTCACCATAGCACATACTTGTGATTTGCGCTAGTGCTTTTTGTTATCTGGCAAAGCGACGAACAGCGATCAAGTAACCAGCTGCGGTTGCAGCTACAATCACACCGACCACACTGCCGACGCCAGTTTTTGGCAACTCGGCTGGAGGAGGAGTGGTGCTGAAGGTTACTTTTGCAGTGCAGTTACCGGTGTGCTCAACTAGCTTGCCGTCAACCATAAAGGTAACTTTAGCTGTGACCACATAGGTGCCAACTTTAGCATATTCGTGTTCAAGCACAGTTTTGTCGGTAGCAACTTTAACGCCGTCACCAAAGTCATAGTTCACTAGTTTTAGTGATACTAGATTTGCTGGTTGAGCGGTTGTGCTAACCGTAGCCTTAACCTTGCGCGTTCCAATTGTTTCGATTTTTACTAGGTCACAACTATAGATTGGTGTGATTGTCTTGCAGTTCTCGATAACAATCTTGGCGTCATCTGAACGCTCAGCAATGTCTGAAGCTCGTCCGAAAGCAACGTTCGTTAGTTGGCAGACATCCTCAGCCGTATTAACGACTGTTCGGAAGCGGATAACTCCGTTACCGTTTGGTGTGTAGTCTCCAACATTTACGCCACCGCTACCTAATGCACTGTCGGCTAGAGTTTCCGTACCTGCAGCAGTAGTAAGCTTGATCGAACCAGGCACAAGGCTTAAGCCTGTTGGCAGTTGGTCGCGGATAGTGACATCCCCGACAAAAGCCGTACCGCTGTTCTTGTAGTCGATTCTCCAGCTGACAGTATCGCCGCGCTTAACTGTTACGCTTTCAGAAACATCTGTTAGTTTTGGCATGTCAACTTTCGATACAGTTTTTTCAACTTCAAGTTTTGGCGCCTTTACAACAACACGGATAACAACAAAAGACGAATACTCAAAGCAACCAGGGTAGATACCGTTCATAATGTCGTCGCCAATTTGCGTACCGTTGGCGCCCATAATGTCGTCACCAAGGGCTAGGCCGGTTGGGTGTGAGGCATTATAGATACGAGCCGAACCAGGAATAAAGTCGATATCAAACTTCTGGTTAGGGTTTTTAAAGTCGACTGTGTCATAAACTGTTTCAGGAATCGCATTGTCGGCCGAAATTCGAGCTTGGGCTGTGAAACCGTTGGCTACGCCTTCGGGCAGTTCAAAACGAATGCGGGTGTTCTTGGCAACGCCTATACCATCAAGCGGTGCGGCTGTGGCTGGATTGTCATTAATACTTGGGTTAGCGATGTTATGAACATAGGCTCGCACCAAAT
>Ga0163144_10002656_pt1 | contig 40929 bp, 24 predicted proteins | sample OliLak19BULKMAT1_FD_123175 | JGI IMG/M metagenome (GOLD analysis project Ga0163144, IMG submission 123175) | Freshwater microbial mat bacterial communities from Lake Vanda, McMurdo Dry Valleys, Antarctica - Oligotrophic Lake LV.19.BULKMAT1 | ecosystem: Environmental > Aquatic > Freshwater >...
AGTTTGATAGCCCGCGGAACTACCTCAGTAAAGTTCAGCGCTATTCCCGAGTGTATGACAATGTGAACTCAGTTTCGCATCGCGCTGACTTTGCCAAAGCATGTCTCGATCTGTGGAATCTGCGGGCGCCGTTCGGAACCTACAATGTGACCAACCCCGGTTGGGTCACCACTCGTCAGGTCGTCGAGCGAGTCAAACACGTACTGGGGTTGGAGCGGACTTTCGAATACTTCGAGAACGACACCGATTTCTACCAGACAGCAGCACGGACGCCTCGCTCGAATTGCGTGCTGGATGTTTCCAAACTCCTCGCAACCGGCGTCAAGGTTCGCTCGGTTACCGAGGCGCTCGATGAATCTTTGCGCCATTGGGTGCCGGAACAGTAATGGACCGGAACGTCTCCGTTTTTCTGATCTCACTCCTTCCATGAACCTTCTTGTTACCGGCGGCGCGGGCTTCATCGGCTCCAACCTGATCCAGCATATTATTGATCGTCCGGAAATTGTCCGCCTCGTTAATCTCGATGCCCTGACTTACGCCGGTCACTTAGCCAATCTAAGAGGAGTTGAGCAGCACTCCCGATACGTCTTTGAAAAGGTAGACCTACGCGATAAGGCCGAGGTTGTTCGCGTCATTCGGCAGCATGCCATCACGCATGTGCTGCATCTGGCTGCTGAATCGCACGTGGATCGCTCAATTTCTGGCCCTGGCGACTTTATCTCCACCAATATCGTTGGAACGTTTAACCTGTTGGATGCCTGCCGTTATTTCTGGAACGGAACGAAGATTGGCCGACGGTTTCACCATGTGAGTACCGATGAGGTTTACGGTTCTTTGGGAGCCACCGGATTTTTCCTAGAAACAACTCCCTACGCCCCAAATTCACCCTACTCGGCGAGCAAAGCGTCGAGTGACCTGCTGGTGCGCGCTTACCACCATACCTACGGACTGCCTACGGTGGTGACGAATTGTTCGAACAACTACGGTCCGTTTCAATTCCCGGAGAAGTTGATTCCGGTGGTGCTCCAGAGTTTGCTGGCTCGCAAGCCGGTACCGGTCTATGGCGACGGCAAGAATGTGCGAGACTGGTTGTTCGTGCGGGATCATTGCGAAGCGTTGTGGTTGGTTCTTAACCGGGGTCGCGAGGGGGAAACCTATAATATTGGCGGACACAACGAGTGGGCTAACATCGATATCGTCGAGTTAATGTGTGACCTGGTCGATGAGTTGCAGCCATCGCTGGGAGGATATTCCCGTAAGCTGATTGCCTTCGTGAAGGATCGCCCTGGCCATGACCGGCGTTATGCCATCGACGCCGGCAAGATTCAGCAGGAACTCGGTTGGACGCCGGAATACACTTTCGAGCGAGGAATTCGCGAAACGGTCCAGTGGTACCTTAAGCATCAAGGTTGGGTCGATGAAGTGAAACTGGCCAAAGCGGCCTGATGGCCTTTCTGTAATCAGGCTCCTTCGAGGTTTTAGTTAGCCTGTAAGTCACAAGGGACGAAGGCGAGGCCACTCGGTTTCCACTCCATGCTGGCGAAGCTTCTGTTGAAACTCAGAAAGACGCCTTGGGTCACGGCGGATTTGGCGCGGTGGTTCCTTGGTTCGCAGTGCTTCAGCGGCAAGCCAGCCGACCGCTTCACCAATGTTCCATTCCACCGGGTGGAGTCGGTAACATCCATTGGTGATATGAGTTACTCCCACGTTTTTGCAGGCTGGCATGAGGTTTTCTAGCCTTTGTGGGAGCAGGGCGCCCAAGGGGATTTGGAATGGCAGAGAGCTGAGATCAATATAATTATTCCCACTGGTGCTGGGATGCAGGTCAATGCGGTACGCCCCGACTCCGACCGAATCTGGAAAAACGGCTGCGGTAACTTCCTCCTTCGACTGTCCGGTCTCCTGCCGGCGAACGTCGGTGCTGACGTGTTGCTCGACAACGGTGAACTCGGCCTTGATTCGCCGCGCCTCCCGAATGTAGACGGACTTGGCCAGGCCCTCGGCCGTCCCCACAATGTCCTCGCGTAATCGCAGCCCTGGCCAGCCGGTGCCCCCATCCGGGCGCGGTGCCGCTGTCTGCATCCAGTAGAGCAGGGACAGGCTCACCTGGCGGCCGCGAGCCAAATGACGGGCCGCCTCAGCAGAATCAACTCCTAGAAGAGGGCCAAGCCAATAATCGTTCTGCGGCCAGTTGATGAGTGAAATGCCGCTGGGATATGAGCCGGCTAGAAAATTGGCGGGATCGGCAATTCTTCGGTACAGAAACAGATTCAACCCACCGGAGCCCGGTCCGACGGGGTCGAAGGAAACCTGGCGAGGTTCTAAAGTGAAGGGATTGCTCATATCCCAACTTAACAGTCGACCCGGCCACGACGGTTTCATGGTAGGCACATAATCACGCCAGAACTGATACTCGGTTGGCCGGATAATCGTGTGGTCCTGTCCCGGGAGGTAGTCGACGGCGAAACACCAGGTGAATGCCTGCTGATTGAGCGGTTGAGTTTCGTCTGGGGCATGCGGTTCACCCGTGTTCCGCTTCGACTCCGCCCCGATGACAAATTCAGTTCCAGTGAGGGGTAACAGATCACCCAACTCAGTTGCGTCTACAAAATAGGGGGCGTTTAGAGTGAGGTCGCGCTGGGTCCGTAGATTCCGAACTGTGATGGATTTGACCCGGTCGCCGTCCACCTCGGCCTGGATGGGTGCGTGTTCGAGCAAAAGACGAAGCCGGTCGCCGCTGAGGAACGGGGCCAGCATGCCTTGAATCACCGCGAGCGACACCCGCGGTTCGTGGCAGAGTCGCGAAACGGAACCGTTTCCGGGATTTAGGCGGGAGTTGGACCGGGCGGCCGAGGTGAGTGGATAGTGGTCGCGGTAATACTGGCGAACGCCGGCACGGAAGTCCCGGTAGGTCTGGGTGCAGCCAAAGCTTTCAATCCAGGGATGCTCATCGGGTGGCACAGCCTGAGCTGTAAGTTGGCCGCCGATCCAATCAGTTTCTTCCGTCAAGATCACGCGCAGTCCGGCCCGGCAGGCTGCTAGCGCGGCGGCGCAGCCGCCCAGGCCACCGCCGACAATGACCAGGTCGGCCGACCCACCTAGGTTGAGGCCAGTCATTTGGGCGGCGAAGCTGGCGGGCCATCCCAGAAAGGGAAGGGCGGCTCCAGCCGTCTTGAGGAAACTCCGACGGGGGATCGGCATGTCGGCTCGAAGAATTGCGCTCGTCGACGGCCCGTGCACGCGGTTTTCCGCGAAAGATGACCTCCGACAGTCCTGGTCCGATGGATTTCCTTTGAACTTCCGTTGGTTCCCACCGTCGAAGCTCGACTTACCGAGGCTGGCTTTGTTTGGCTTCGCGTCGACAGTCCCACGAAATTATGTCCAGCCCAAGCCCGGAACTTGCCGCCCAGCTCAAGGCCGCCGCCGATCACCTCGCCCAGGTTCGTACTGAGGTGGGTAAAGTCATCGTTGGTCAGCGCGACCTCATCTATCGGTTGCTCGTCGGTTTGGTGGCGCGGGGTCACATCTTGCTGGAAGGCTTGCCTGGATTGGCAAAAACCGCCGCGGTGAGTTGCCTGGCGCGGGCGACTCATTGCCAGTTTGCCCGCATTCAGTTCACCCCGGATCTGTTGCCGGGCGATATCACCGGAACCCTGATCTACGACCCGATCAAGGGAACCTATTCAACCCGCCAGGGACCCATTTTCGCGAACCTCGTCCTAGCCGACGAAATCAATCGGGCACCGTCGAAGGTGCAATCAGCCCTGCTGGAAGCGATGCAGGAACGTCAGACCACGATTGGCGACAAGACCTGGCTTCTGCCGGATCCATTTCTGGTACTCGCGACCCAGAATCCAATCGAGCAGGAGGGAACCTATCCGCTACCGGAGGCTCAGATGGACCGGTTCATGTTGAAAGTGATCGTGGGCTACCCCAGTGCCGCCGAAGAATTGGTTATCCTGGATCGCATGGCATCGACGCGTCCGGACTTGTCCCTTAACGCGGTCGTCTCGCCGGAGGAGATCATCGAGTACCAGGGATTGTTGAATCAGATTCACGTGGACTCTCTCATCAAGGATTACGTGGTGCGGTTGGTCATTGCGACGCGTGAAGCGGCCACCGGGAAGGGCGTGGCCCCGGAACTCAAGCGATTGGTCCGAATCGGGGCCAGTCCGCGGGCAACCATTAATTTGACACTGGCTGCCCGGGCTTGTGCTCTCCTGGAAGGCCGAGATCACGTCACGCCTGATGATGTGAAGCTGATTGCCCCCGACGTGTTGCGCCACCGCATCCTCCTCACCTACGAAGCGGAGGCGGAGGAAGTGACCACTGAAAGCATTGTTCAAACCCTGTTGGGGAAGGTGAAAGTGCCATGACTTGGATTGGGTGGATTGCCTCCGGCGGTTCCCTGATTGGATTAAACCCTGCGCATGCTGCCCCCTGACTATCTCAAGCGCCTCCGCCAAGTGGAGGTTCGCGCCCGATTGGTGAGCGAACAGCTCATGGGCGGTCGCATCACGAGTGTCTTCAAGGGGCGGGGCATGGATTTTGCAGATGTGCGGGAATATGTGCCAGGTGATGACGTTCGGCGGATCGATTGGAACGTTACGGCGCGTCTCCGAAAGCCGTTCATCAAGCGCCATATTGAGGAACGCGAACTGGTCGTAATGCTGTTGGTGGATGCCTCTGCCAGTGGTCATTTTGGCACGGCCGCGGAAGAGGTGATTCAGTCGGGCCAAGGGACCGGCACCAAACGCGAGTTGGCGGCGGTCTTGGCTGGAGCGTTAGCGTTCAGTGCTATCCGGGACGGAGATCGCGTCGGGATGTTGATGTTCACTGACCGGATTGAGCGTTACGTGCCACCTCGCAAGACTCGGGCGCATGTGACCCGTTTGCTCCACGAGCTTCTCTATACCGAACCGAAATCAGGTGGGACCTCGCTGACCACGGCGCTGCACTACTTAAACAACCTGCTCCACCGACGGGCGTTGGTGTTTGTCCTTTCGGATTTTCATGATCCGGCGGACGAGTCCTGGCAACGGGCGATGGCCGCTACCAATCAGCGTCATGAAGTAATTGCCCTGCGTACGGTGGACCAGCGGGAACTGGAGTTACCCAATATCGGTCTTGCCCTCGTCCAGGATGCCGAGACGGGCGAGGTTCTGGAATTGGATACCAGTGATCCGGAAGTTCGGGCGGGCTGGGCGGCTTTGGGAGAGCGTCGGCAGCAGGATCTGATTGCGACTTTTCGGCGAGGGCGCGTGCCGGAGTTGGAGGTGCGGACCGATCAACCCTGGCCGCAACGGTTGCAAAAGTTCCTAGATTACTCGGCGAAGCGCCGGGTGGCTTAACGGGAAATTTATGAAATTTGCGATTCGAGCACTAATGGGGAAAAGCAGCCGCAAGCGAGTGGAGGATTCGCTGGCATGATTCGCACGAATCTCATTGAGGATTTCACACTTCTGCCCCTGCCAGCCTGGTGGGAGTCCCCTTGGGTGCTCGCTGGATTTCTCCTGCTTGCCTTGGTTCTGGCACTACTCGGCGGCTGGTGGTGGCTCCGGTGGTCGGCTCGCCCGCTGGTTGAGCTTGCCGCGATGCCCGAACCGGATCGAACCCCGGACTTCCTGGCCCGCTTGGCGGCGCTGCGGTCCCGCAAGGATCAATTGAGCGCCCACGATCTAGCCATTGAGTGTTCCGACCTGCTGCGTGAGTTTGTCGAATGGCGGTTTCGTTTGGCAATCCGGTTTCAGACTACCCGCGAATTCCTCGAGGCCGCGGTCCGTGACACGGCCCTCACCCCGACTCAGCGGGATTGGCTGGGAAAGTACCTTCGGTTTTGCGATCTCGTTAAATTCGCGCGCCAAGGGGCAACGGACACGGAACAGAATCGCCTTCTGGATGCCGCGGAAGCGTTCCTGCAACCGGGCCACTCCGGGTCAGCCGTGGCCCCCGTGACCAACCCCTTGTAATGTCTCGGCCATGAACCTCGAACGAAACCATAGCGGCGGGTACCCGGGACGGCCCGTTCACTCATGACCGACGTGGCCACGATGATGTCCGGTTTCGAATTCGAGTACCCTGGGGTGCTCCTATTGTTGCTCCTGGTACCGCCGTTGTCGTGGTGGGTTGGCCGCCGGGGCCCGCTTCCCTCCGTGCCGGTGCCAACTCTGCGGGGAGCCAGTCAGTTGGGTTCGATCCCGCGGCGTCAGGCGGGTCGGGCGCAATTGTTCTGGCGGTTGGTTCCGCTGGTGTTGCTGATTCTGGCGTTGGCGCGTCCTCGAGTTCCGCGGGGCGAAGTGCCGGATCCGAGTCGGGGCATCGACATCATGCTCGCCCTCGATTTTTCGCGTTCCATGGCGGAAACCGACTTCCGGCTTAAAGGTCGTCGGGTTAGTCGTCGGGATGCGTTGGTCGCGGTGACGGATGATTTCATTGAGGGCCGTGGCAACGATCGAATTGGGATTGTTTGCTTTGCGCGGACTCCATGGCTGGTGAGTCCACTCACGTTGGACCATGGCTGGGCGATGGCTTCGTTGAAGGAATCCGAACTAGCTACGGGCACGGGCATCGGTTGGGCCATTCAGGCCTCGACCACCTTCCTCAAACAGGATAGCGACCGAAGCCGGGTGATCATTTTGGTGACGGATGGTGACAATTCCGCGGGTCCTCGCCCCTTGGACTCGGCACCGGTCGCGGTTCGCAATGGCATCAAAGTCTATACGATTCTGGTCGGACCGGAATCGGTGACGCCGTCCGCCGCGGCCAACCACGAGCTAAATAAGGTCGCGCGTATGACCGGCGGGCTATTTTTCCAGGCGCAGGATGCCCGAGCTTTAGGAAATATTTATTCCGCCATCGACCAGTTGGAAAAGCGGGAACTGGTGCAGAAACGCTACGTGAGTTGGCAGGAACTTTACCCCTGGTTTGCTGGCGCGGCGCTCATTTTTTGGCTGACTGGAACGGGTTGGACGCAACTCGTTCGCGGACGAGTGGCTTAAGGTGCGATGCTCCTCCTGAACGATGATTTCCCAACCCGAACCCGGAAACGTATTAGTTTGCCCCGGCGATAATTAACTTCCATGCGCTTTGCCCATCCATGGCTGCTGTATCTCATTCCGTTCCTGGTCGCGGGATGGTGGGGGTTGCTCTGGCTCGCCGGACGCCGGCAGGAGCGGCGCAAAGCGGTGTTCGCCGGTGGCCGAAATCGAACCTGGGCGACTTCCAATTCCTCCCGGCCGGCCCAGCGTTGGAGTCAGGTTCTGACCTTCGCCACGATCACCTTTGTGCTCCTCGCCCTGGCCCGTCCCTTATGGTTCCAAAAGAACGATCGATCCGAACTCCAGGGTGTTCCGTATCTGATCGCACTCGATGCCTCGCGATCGATGCTGGCGCCTGATATTCGACCCAGTCGTTGGTCGGTAGTGACCAATTCCCTGGACCGGTTCTTGGCCGCCACGCGTTCTGACCGGATTGGGCTTATCACCTTCAGCGGGGTCGCCTACCTGAACGCCCCGCTCACCTTCGATACGTTGGCGTTGCGCATGATGATGCGATATTTCGACCCCAATACGCTGGAGGATCCCGGCAGTTCGCTCACCTCGGCTTTGGATCGGGGAGGACGCTACTTCCAGACCAACGGTATTTCTCCGCGTCTCTTGGTGCTGATCTCAGATGGTGAAGACCTGACGGGAAATCCGATCGAATCCGCTCGGCGACTGGCGCGGCAGTATCAGCTCAAGGTCATCACTCTCGGAGTGGGCACGGCGGGGGGAGCCAAGGTGCCGGTGACCCGCGGTGGTTCGGCTCGAAACAGTTTTGGTCAGGAAGTGATTTCGCGGCTCAACGAGAGCAATCTGCAACGATTAGCCGCAGCGACGGGTGGACGCTATTACCGGTTTGGTGAGCAAGGCGAGGGGTTGGAGCAGTTCCGCCGGGAAGTGCTGGAACCGATGACCGAGGCGGCGGCCCGGGAAGATCTTAAAAATTACGAGGAATTGTTTCCGTGGCCGCTCGCGCTGGCGTTGATCTGTTTGCTGGGGCAGATTGCGGTCGCGGCGGAGCGGCGCATGACGCCTCGCCGATGGGTCCCAATGGCCCCGCGGTCGGAATTATCGACGCTGGGATAACCTAGAGGAATGCGACGTATGCCGATACTCAATCGCGGAATTGTTGGGCTGGGATTGCTGGGGTTGGTTGGGCTTACGGCCCTGCCGGGCAGGGCGGCGCTGGAGGTTGCCCCGATCCAGAATCTGATGAACGAGGGCAAGGCAGCCTCGGCGATGGAATTGCTGGCGGCGGCCTTGGAACGGGATCCGGACAGCGCCCGTCTTTTGTATGACCATGGCGTAGCGGCGTATGCGGCGGGACATTTTGAGGATTCCCTAGTGTCTTTGGACCGGGCGGAGGCTTTGGGTAACACGCGAGTGGCCCGCAAGGCCCGATTTCAGAAAGGGAACGCTGAGTTCAAGTTAGGCGAGGTGGCCCGCCGGACCAATCTCGAGGAAACCATCGCCCGTTGGCGGGAATCGCTGCGCCAATTTGCCGCTTTGGTGCGCGAATCGGATGAACCGGATCCGAAGTCGAACTTCGAATTTGTTCGGCGCCAGTTGATGACCGTATTGCTGACCGATGCGAAGCGGAATTTGGACGAGGCTAATCGCAAGGACACGCCCTTGACCCAGAAGTTGGAAAAGCTTCGCAACGCCTTCGAACGGTACACTGCGGCCAAGGAGACTGATCCCGGGAGTTCCGAAGCGCAGACGGGTGAACAGGCGGCGCGCGACCAGTTGGCCGATGCCTTGATGAAAGAAGGGACGCGGAAGACGGAGACCACCCGCTTGGTATCGCCCCGAGCCACGGAGGCCCCTATTCCCCGTCCCGATTTCAAGGAGATCGAGGAAGGGGTCGCCATGATTGAAGACGCGGCCCAATTGAAGCCGAACGACCCGGACATCAAAGAGGGCTTGCAGCAAGGTAAGGAGCGCCTCGCGGATGCCCTGACCTTCAACGCCCGCATCCTCATGGCGCAGGAGTTGCAAATGCCCTGGCCCAAGGAAAAACTTGCCGTGCTTCGAATGGCCAAGGAGCAAGTGGAGAAGGCGCTGGACAAGGTGCCGGAACATCAGCCGGCTAAAGAGACGCTGGAGGCTGTCAATCGCCGCTTGGCTCAGGTCATGGAAAACCAGGCGGATCAACTCGCGGATCAGGCTGAGCAACAAAGTTTGGAGCAGAAGACCATGATGCTGAGCCAGTCGCTTGATTTTTATCAGCAGGCAGGGGAGTTGCAGCCCCAACAGCAGGAGTTGAAGGATAAGGCTGAGAAAACGCAGGACCGTCTGGAAGAGGCCCTGTCCAAGCTGGCCGACCGCCTGATGAAAGAACCGAAGCAAGAATCTTTGGAGCAGCAGGCCGCCCGATTGGAAGGGGCTGAACAGGCCTTGAGCCAGTTGCAGGGACTCGAACCGTCCGAGGAAACGGGCGGTAAACTGGAAGAAGTCGGTGAACAATTGGATGGCGTTCGGCAAAAGCTGGCGGAGCAAGGGAAACAGCCGATGCCGAATTCCGGCGGACAACAACCCCAACTGGCTCAGCAACCGCAAGGCCCGATGGGACCGCCGATGGATGCTCCGCCGCGGGTCAATACGCCGGGGTCCAAGGGGGCGTGGCAGTCACCTTTGATGAATCGAGCCCAGGATTACTGAACCGGATCGCCCAGTTTAATTTGAGTTCCGCGCGAATGAAGTTCGCTGGGGACGAGAAACGGGGTCCCGGCCCATACGAAATTGACTCGGCACGATTCCGTCCCGTTCATGTCGGCCGATCAACTCATCGTGTTTCTGCGGGCGCCCCGTCTTGGAACGGTCAAGACGCGTCTCGCCGCGGTGATTGGCGAGGTCCCAGCATTGGCGGCGTATCGAGAACTCTTGGCCGCTACCTTAGCGGTGGTGGCCGAGTGGGAGCGGGTTGAACTGAGATTCACGCCCGACGATGCCCGAGCCGAGCTGACCTCGCTGGGCCGGCCCAATTGGTCGTACCGGCCCCAAGGGGGAGGCGACCTTGGTGATCGCCTGATCCGGTCCTTCGCTGAAGGGTTTGCTGCGGGTGCCCGACGCATTGTGGTGATTGGTTCAGATTGTCCCTGGCTTACTGCGGAGGACCTCAGTGCGGCTTGGTTGGCTTTGGAGACGGCCGACGTGGTAGTGGGGCCGGCAGATGATGGTGGTTATTGGTTGATCGGGCTGCGTCGGCCGCAGCCCGAATTGTTCCGTGGAGTGGGCTGGGGCGGCGCGACCGTGCTCGCCGAAACCCAGCGCCGCGCCGAACTCCGGGGGTTGCAAAGCCGACTACTCCGCCAGTTGCCGGATGTCGATACGGCGGCGGATTGGCAGGCGTACCAGCGAGCTCAGCGAGCCACCTGAAAGGCCCGCCGCGACGACGCGACCCGGGCGGAACCCCAACTTCCCCCTTGTTCGTTCTCGGTCCGGCCCGCGATAACTCGCTCCTTCGATGAACATTCTTGACGACCTCGAATGGCGGGGCCTGATTGCCGACTGCACGGATTTTACCGAACTGCGAAAGCGGCTCGCGACCGGAAAGATCACGCTTTATTGCGGATTTGACCCGACGGCTGACTCCCTGCATGTGGGTCATTTGGTCCCGTTGATCTGTCTGCGGCGGTTCCAGAACGCCGGTCACATCCCGATTGCCGTGGCGGGAGGGGCCACGGGAAGTGTTGGTGATCCCAGTGGAAAATCGGTCGAACGCGGTCTGCTCACCAAGGAACAAATTGTGGCCAATGTGGACGCGGTGAAGCCGCAATTGGCGCGCCTGCTGGATTTTCAGGTCATGCCCAATACGGCGCGATTGGTGGATAATGCGGAATGGACGGATGGGGTGACCTTCATTGGTTTCCTACGTGACATCGGAAAGCATTTCACGGTGAACCAAATGGTTGCCAAGGAATCGGTGCGTTCGCGCATGGAAGACCGCGAGGTGGGAATCAGCTTCACCGAGTTCAGCTACATGTTGCTTCAAGCCTATGATTTCTACGTGCTCGCTCGGGACCAGGACTGTGAACTGCAAATCGGCGGCTCGGATCAGTGGGGCAACATCACGATGGGTATCGAACTCGTGCGGAAGAAACTTACCCGTGGGGTTTTTGGTTTGACCCTTCCACTCATCACCAAGGCGGATGGTACCAAGTTTGGTAAAACGGAGTCGGGCACGGTTTGGCTGGATCCAAAGAAAACGAGTCCTTACCGCTTCTTTCAGTTCTGGCTCAATGTAGATGACCGCGATGTCCTCCGTTATTTGAAGTTCTTCACCTTTATCGGCCGCGACGAAGTAGAGGCTTTGGAAGCCCAGCACCAGGCCGACGCGGGAAAGCGGGTTGCGCACCGGGCCCTGGCCAAGACCCTAACTGAACTCATCCATGGCGAGGCCGCGGTCCAAGAAGCTGTGCGGGCCGGTGAGATCCTATTTGCGGGAGGGACGCTTGAGGGCTTGAGTGAGGAAACCTTCAACGAATTGGTGGGCGAAGTTCCGACCCAAAGACTGGCGAGTCATTTGTCGGCGGAGGTCGGGTTGCCCGTTATTGAAGCCTTCGTGGCGGCGGGGTTGTGTCCGAGCAAGGGTCAGGCTCGAAAGGATCTGGAAGGAGGCGGACTGTATCTCAATAATCATCGACTCACCGAAGTTAACGGCGTGATCACGGCGGCTGATCTGCTCTTTATGAAACATTTGTTGCTCCGAAAGGGGCGGAAAAACTACGTGGTTTTGAGTGTGCCGGCCGAATAATGAGCTGAGGAAAGAGCGTATGAACCTGTTTGATTTGCGCTGCGAAGTGGCGGTGGTGATTGGCGGCACGGGTGTGCTTGGCGGTGGCTTGGCCGAAGGGTTGGCAGCGGCCGGAGCAACCGTGGCGATTGTCGGACGGAATTCCGAACGCGGCCTGGCGCGCGTCGAAGCCATCCAAAAGGCGGGCGGGCGGGCCATTTTTTTAGCGGCCGACGCGGTCAAGCGGGAGGAATTGAAAGCGGCGCACGCCTCAATCCTGACGCAATTAGGGCAACCGACGGTCCTGGTGAACGCTGCCGGTGGCAATGATCCCAAGGCGACCGTCACGGACACGCAGAAATTTGAAGAGCTCTCGCTGGAGGCCTGGCGGGGGAATTTTGATCTGAACTTGGTGGGCGGGGTGTTGTTGCCCTGCCAGGAGTTTGGTCCGGCGATGGGCGCGGCGGGTCGGGGGAGCATCATTAACATTGCCAGCGTCTCGGCGCATATTCCGCTATCCCGGGTCGTCACCTACTCGGCGGCTAAGGCAGCGGTTCTAAGTTTAACCCTCTTTTTGGCTCGCGAATGGGCGCCCCGCGGAGTGCGGGTCAATTCGTTGACCCCGGGCTTCTTCCCGGCCGAGCAGAACCGACGGCTGTTGTTCAACGAGGATGGTTCGCCGACTGCCCGGACGCAGGCCATTCTTGGACATACCCCGATGGGTCGATTTGGGCGCCCGGAGGAACTCGTGGGAGCGGCCGTGTTTCTGGCCAGTTCGGCTGCTAGTGGGTTTGTCACCGGGAGCGATCTTCGGGTCGATGGGGGATTCTTGGCTCAGACGATTTGAGCGCCTGTTTTTCAAAGAGCCGCGGCGAAGCCAAGGCGAACGCTTTACAGGACGCACGATCTTCGTAGGTTTGGCGCGTGAACCTCACCGTGGAGTCCTTCGCCCCCGAATTGGCCGCCGCTCTGGCCAGCTATGAGCGGCATGTGGTCTGTCTTGAGAAGGTCCCCGAGGAATGTGAGGCGACGCTGAAATCTCTGATGACCAAGGCAATTCATGCCTATGTGAACCGGGCGCCGGAGATGCGGCATGGGATCGCCCTCGATCGGCACGTCACCATAATTCTGAGTCAGAGTGAGGGGCAGCGGCCACTGTGCGGCATTTATTTCAATCTGCATTCGCCCTACACGAAGAAACCTTCCAGCCGGACCAAGGCTCAGCGGGCCTAAGCCAGGACGAGGCTGTTAGGAAGGAGGGAAGAGCCCACGCTGAGGCGCGGGAAACGCAGGGTTGGAGCCTCCCAGTGGTGAGTTGTTTGGTTCGAGTTTGCCGGCTCTCCCCGGCCTGCTAGGGCCATAAGTTTCGGAAATTTCGTGGCGATCGGCGTGGGATTTGCTCTTTTCAATCCACGCTTCCATGAATCTGCCTTCCGGACTATTTCGATGTGTCCTCTGTCGCCTCAGTGCACGCTCCTGGGTGGTGCTGTTTGGATGGATCGCCTTGATCCTGGTGGGCGGTGAGGTTTCGCGCGCGGGTTCGATTCGGCGAGAGGTATTCCTCAATATTCCTGGCAATTCCATTGGCGAATTGACCAGCTCGCCGGCCTTCCCGGATTCGCCGGACTTGGTGGAGATCATTACCGACTTTTTCGAAACTCCCACCGATCAATTCGAAAGCTACGGACAACGGGTCCATGGCTACATCGTTCCGCCGGTTTCGGGGAACTATACCTTCTGGATCGCCTCCGATGACAATGGCGAATTGTACCTCAGCACCAACGAGAGCCCAGCGAGCATCCGGCGGATCGCCTGGGTCCCCGAATGGACCAGCTCCAGGGAATGGGGTAAGTATCCGCAGCAGAAGTCCGCCGCAATCAACCTGCAGGCCAACCAGGCGTATTACATTTCGGCGTTGATGAAGGAAGGCGGCGGCGGCGACAATCTGGCCGTGCGTTGGCTGCGTCCGGGGGGAATTGATGAAGGGCCCATTCCCGCGACCTACTTGTTGCCTTGGGGAACTGCGTTCACCCCTCCCGCCATTACCCAACAACCGACCAACAGCACCGCCATCGAAGGGCAGCTCGCGACCTTTGTGGTCAAGGTCAGCAATGTGGATCCGGTCGTCGCTCAATGGCAGCGTAACGGGGTCGCTATTCCCGGTGGAACTGGGTTGGTCCTGGAATATGGCCCGGTCTCCCTGGCCGATAATCAAGCGACCTTCGACGCGATCCTGACGAATCGGATTGGCTCGACGAATACGACCCTCGGGAGACTCACCGTGCTGCCGGATCAGACCGCTCCGGTTTTGGTCTCGGCTGTGAATTTGGGAGCCGACCGGATTCAGGTCGTCTTCAGTGAGGCGGTCGAAGTGGCCTCGGCCACCGCCCCGGGCAATTACTCCGTGAGCGGAGGTGTGGTGGTCAATAGTGCCGCCTTGGACGTAGATCCGCGGGTCGTGATCCTGTCGATTTCACCCCTGACGTTCTCCCGGAATTACACCGTCACGGTGCGCGGCGTGCGTGACCGAGCGAACACGCCCAATGCCCTTCAACCAGAGAGCCCGGTCTCCTTTCTAGCCCTCGAATTGGTATCGCAAGGGATCGGGGTGGCGGGCGGAAACATCGTCCGACTCGGTGAAGGGGCGTTTCAGGTGGCCGGGCGAGGACGCGGCTCCGGGGGCCTCAGTGATGAACTGCACTTCGCCTGGGAACAGCAGACGGGGAATTTTGATGTGCGGGTCCGGGTTGATACCCTGCAAGTGACTGATCCTTACGTGCAGGCCGGGCTAATGGTTCGGAACAACTTGAACACTAATTCGGCCTATGCGGCGGTGTTTACTAGTTCGGCTCAGGTCGGATCCTATTTCGAGAGTCGAAGCAGTACGGGTGCCACGACTGTGTCGGCTGCACCTCGGGGTGGATTTCCTTACAACGGTCGGATGACCTGGCTGCGGCTGCAACGTTCCGCCAACACACTAACGGGATATGGGAGCTTTGATGGGCGAACCTGGACTCGATTGGGAACGGCCACAGTGACTTTGGGTTCGCCGGTTTTCCTCGGCTTGGCGGCCTCCAGTCGAGTGGCGGCGGTCAATACGACCGCTCGATTTTATGAGTACGGTGCGGCAGTTGATCCCGTAATCGGAACCAATGCCTCCGACCGGGAGCCGCTGGGGCCGACCACACGGCGCACCGGGTTGGTCTTCTCGGAGATCATGTATCATCCCAAGCCTCCCGTGGGAGTGACCAATAACTTGGAGTTCATTGAGCTCTACAATGCCGGACCCGTTTTTGAGGATTTGAGCGGTTGGCAGATTGCCGGCGCCATCCAGTTTACTTTTCCGGCAGGCTTTAAGATCCAAGCCGGGGCGTTTGTGCTGGTGGCGGCCGATCCCTTGGCGTTGCAGAACGTTTACAAGATTCCGGGTGGCCAAGGTCCCTTCTCCGGTTCGCTCAATAACAGTGGGGAGACCATCCAACTGTTCGATTCCTTCGGCGCGCTAAAGTTGGAGGTGGAGTACTCGCCCAAAGCACCCTGGCCGGTGGCCGCCGATGGGGCTGGACCTTCCTTGGTGCTCGCCCGCCCCAGCTTTGGTTCCGAGGATCCTCGCGCCTGGACGACGAGTGAGTTGGTGGGCGGTTCTCCTGGATTTCAGGACGCGCTGCAACCGACGTCCCTGCGGGAAGTGGTGCTCAACGAATTCCTGGCACACACAGATGATCCTCAACTGGATTTCATCGAACTCTTCAACCGCAACAAGACCGAGGTCAGTCTTGCGGGCTGCATTCTTACGGATGATCCAACGACCAACCGTTTCCGGATTCCCAGCGGCACGATCATCCCAGCACGTGGTCATTTAAGTTTTGACCAAACTGAGTTGGGATTTCGCCTAAGTGCGGCCGGCGAGAGCATCTACCTGATCAGCCCGGATGGAACCCGAATCCTGGATGCGCTGCGGTTTGAAGGCCAGGAAAATGGTGTGAGTTCCGGTCGATCACCCGATGGAGCGGCGACTGTGCGGCGGTTAAGCCAGCCGACCCCGGGGGTGGCCAATGCGGCCTGGCGCCCGGAGGACGTGGTGATCAACGAGATTATGTACAAACCCATCTCCGGGGATGACCTGGAAGAGTACGTGGAGATCCACAATCGCTCAGCCAATGCGGTCAATTTGGCGGGTTGGCGGTTCACGGATGGCATCGACTTCGAATTCTCGCCGGGAACGACGCTTTCGGCGGGTGGGTATCTGGTTGTCGCTCGCGATACTGCCCGCTTACGTTCCAATCATCCGACTTTGGATCCCGCCCGGGTGGTGGGCAATTTTGAGGGCAGCCTGGCGAATCGGGGAGAATACCTGGCCTTGTCCAAACCGGACGACGTGGTATCCCTCAATAGCTTTGGCGATCCAGAAACGAACCGGATCCACATGGTGATTGCCGAAGCGGTCTACCGAGATGAAGACCGCTGGCATCAATGGGCTGATGGTGGTGGGTCCAGCCTTGAGCTGACTGATCCGGCAGCAGACCCCTTGGAACCTTCCAATTGGGCCGACTCGGACGAGACGGCCAAGGCCCCGTGGACCACCGTTAGCTTCACGGGCACGCTGGATCACGGAATGGGGAGTCGGCCCCCCGATCGGTTTCAGATTGGTTTGATGGGCGCGGGCGAGTGCCTCGTGGATGATGTGGAATTCTTCAAAACCGGAGGGGTGAACCTACTTTCGAACCCCGGCTTCGAGGCTTCGAGTGGCTGGGAATTCGCCGGCAACCATTTCCGCTCGCGCCTCCAGACAGGCGAGGCGTATGCGGGTAACCGGTGTCTGCGCGTGGTGGGTCAGGGTGATGGGGATACCGGTCCGAATTGTGTTCGCTCAGATATCGCCGTTACTCCGGCGGCCAGCGGGCAAGGGACGATCCGGGCCAAGGTGCGTTGGTTGCGTGGTTGGCCCGAACTGCTGATGCGGACGCGCGGCAACTGGATTGAGGCGTATGCCCGAATGACGTTGCCGACCAACCTCGGAACCCCGGGCCAGGGCAACAGTCGGTTACTGGTGAATGCGGGGCCGGTGATTACCGGCGTCCGGCACTCGCCCGTCCTCCCGGCGGCCAATGAAGTGGTGACGGTGACCGCTCGGGTGGCGGATCCGGACGGCCTTGCTTCAATTTCCCTGCGGTTTCGGGTGGATCCCGGGACCACCTCTTCCACTCTGCCCATGCGCGATGACGGTGCCGGTGCCGATGTCGCGGCCGGTGACGGTATTTATACCGCAACCCTGACGGGACGGAGCGAAGGCGGGATCGTGGCGTTTCGAGTTGAGGCGACCGATGCGGCCAACTCGGCAGTAAACCGGATTTTCCCACCGACCTATCCGGACAACGAATGCCTGGTTCGCTGGGGAGACCCGGCACCCACCGGCAGTTTTGCGCACTATCATTTGTGGACCACTCAGGCGACCGAGAACGCGCGTAACAATAGTTATGGTCTTAACAATCGATACCGCGATACGACCCTCGTTTACGGCAATTTTAGGGTTATTTACGGAGCGGGTTTCCGGGACAAGGGAAGTCCATTCCACGGGGGCTATGGCGACTTTGCGGTGACGGTTCCCCAGGATGATCTGTTGCTCGGGACCGAAGACCGCGTCCTGGGTCTCACTGGAAACGGCGATACGGAAGAAACCGGCATGCGCACCCAAGTCGCGAACTGGATTGCTTCGCGAATGGGGATTCCCCATCTACATAGCCATTACATCCGGTTGTACCGAAATGGCGGGCAGCACTCGAATGTGATGGAGGATCTTGAGCAGCCCAATAATAGCTTCGCCGAGGGTTTCTTTCCGTCGGTGGATGAAGGGGATCTCTACAAGATTGCCGTCTGGTTCGAGTTTGGTGATGACGATCGCGGTTTTGATGCGGTGGGCGCCACCACAGAGCGGTTCTTGTCCCCCGGAGTGGGTCTTAAGCCGGCACGCTACCGTTGGAACTGGCAGACGCGTGGTTGGCAGGGTTCGGCGAACAATCTGACCAACATCTTCAACCTGATCACGGCCGCGAACTCCACGACGGATTACGTCAATCGCATGCAATCGGTCGGCGACATGGAGCAATGGATGCGCGTGTTCGCCTTCAATCGCATCTGCGGCAACTGGGACTCTTGGACCTTCTCGGTCGGCCAGAACATGTACATCTACTTCCAACCGGGCGAACGAGCAAAGTTGCTTCCCTGGGATATTGATTTCGTTCTCGGACGAGGTAATGGGCCAACCGATCCGCTCGGTGGCGGTTCATTGGGTGGGTCGAATCAGGATCCAGTGGCTAATGCCATCTACAATGAACCCTCCTTCCGACGGGCGCTCTTTCGCGCCTACCTTGATGCGATCAATGGGCCTATGTTGTCCGCCCAATACCAGCCCCAACTCGACGCCCGCAAAGCCGCGCTACAACACAATGGGTTCACGGTCGGCGCCAGTGGTGATCTGCGGGATCCGAAACCGATTGCCACTTACATTGATGCCCGGCGCACATACCTGCTCGGCCGGATCAATTCGGCCAATCGGGGGTTTGCCATCACCACTAGCGGCGGTAACAATTTCACCTCCAGCCAGCCGATCGCGACGCTAACTGGTACGGCTCCTTTCGCGGTCGCCACGATCGAGATTAATGGGGTGACCTACCCGGTTCGCTGGACGGACCAAAGCACCTTCAGTCTGGTGGTGCCGCTCTCCACGGCCGCCAATGCGCTAACACTGGTGGGCAAAGATCGATCCGGTAATCCCGTTTCAGGAGGCACCGACACGATTACCATTACCTACAACGGACCGGTCCCTAAGCCTGAAGAATTCATCGTCATTAACGAAATTCAATACGACTCGCCTAACCCCGGTGGCTCCTTCGTCGAACTCTTCAACCGTTCCCCTAATATCCCCTTTGATCTCTCCGGATTCGTCCTGGAGGGCGTGGGTTATACCTTCCCCTCGAACGCGGTCATCGCCCCAAACTCCTTCCTGGTGCTTGCTAAAGATCGCACCGAGTTCGCTCTGGCCTATGGAGCAACAATCAATGTCTTCGATGAGTTTCCTGGTTCCCTCGACAATGGCGGCGAGACCCTAACTTTACTGAAACCGGGCGCGACGCCCGCGGTGCAGACCGTGATCAGTTCCGTCCGTTATGACGACGATCCGCCGTGGCCGGCCGTGGCCGCGGGGCAGGGACCCTCACTGCAATTAGTCGATGCCGTGCAGGGGTCTTGGAGCCTTGCCAACTGGTCCGCAACGACGGTTAACGATGCCAATAAGGTCACGCCAGGCCGGGCTAATGCCTTGCGCGCATCCTTGGAGTTGTTTCCGGCGCTCTGGATCAATGAAGTGCTGCCCAATAATGTGACTGGGCCAGTGGATAATCAGGGAGAACGCGAACCCTTTATCGAACTCTATAATGGCGGGACTAATGCTGTGAATTTAACCGGGCACTCCCTCACGGATTCCTATGCCGATCTAACCAAATGGACATTCCCGGCTGGGACTCCTCTCCTTGGGCCAGGTCAGTTTTTACTTCTGTGGGCCGATGGCGAACCCTCCGAGTCAACGGCCACCGTGCTCCATACCAACTTTCGCCTGAACCCGATTACCGGAGCCGTTGCGTTGGTTCGTCTCCAGGGCAGCCCAGCTCAACCGGCAGTCCTCGACTACATCAACTACGCGCAGTTGCCCACCGGTCGGAGCATTGGCAGCTATCCGGATGGCGAACCGAAAGGGCGGAGGACCTTTTATAATGTGACTCCGGGTCAGGCTAATAATCCGGAATTCCCGCCCATCAGCGTGCTGATTAATGAATTCATGGCCAGCAACACGAAGACGCTGACGAACATCGTGAACGGTAAAAAAGACGACTGGTTTGAGCTCTACAATGCGGGGCCGACTGCGGTCGATCTGACCGGATATTTTCTGAGCGATTCGTTGACCAATCGAACGCAGTTTCAGATTCCAGCGGGCTTTGTAATTCCGGCGGGTGGCTTTTTGTTGGTCTGGGCGGATGAGGAAACGAAGTCCAACACGAATGGCTCAACCCAGTTGCATGCGAGCTTTAAGCTGGGTGCCAGCGGAGAAGAATTGGCGCTGTACGGCCCGGATGGGAATCTGGTCGATGGATTCAGTTTCGGCACTCAACTGGCAGATGTTAGTGAGGGACGATTTCCGGATGGACAAGTGGGTCCCTTGGTGGCGCTGGAACAGCCGTCGCCCGCGGCCCCGAATCTCCTAGCGGGTGGCAATCGGCCTCCGGCCGTGACGCCAATTCCGAATTTGGTTCGGGCCGAAGGCAGCTTGATTCAGTTTAAAGTTCAGGGCACTGACGAACCCGGTCAGCAAATTCGGTACAGCCTTGGGGCGGATGCGCCTCCGGAGGCGGTTTTGGACGAAGTGAACGGAGACTTCTCTTGGACTCCGACGGAAATTCAGGGCCCCGGAACCTACCTCTTCACGGTGCGAGCGACGGACAATGGGACACCTTCCCGAACCGGAGCGACTCGAGTTAGCGTGGACGTTACCGAGGTGAATCTCCCGCCCGCCATCACGGGCGTGGTGAATGGAACGGTGGACGAGCGCTCCACGGTATCCTTCCGCCTGGAAGCTGAAGATACAGACCGGCCGATCAACTCGTGGAGTTTCGCCTTTGAAGGGTTAGTTCCGCCGGGTCTGACCCTGGATGCCAATACGGGGCAAGTAGAGTGGACTCCGACTGAGGCTCAGGGGCCGGGAACCTATCCTCTGCACGTTCGAGTCACGGACACAGGAATTCCGCCGGCCAGTGGGACTGCCGACTTTACGATCACGGTGAATGAGGTGAACAACCCACCCGATATTGCCGACGTGTCGCCGCAATCGGTGGCGGAAGGTTCGACTTTTTCGCTCCAGGTCATGGCGGTGGATTCCGACACTCCACCGGCGGCGCTGCGCTACACTTTGGAAGGCGACCTGCCGGCTGGAATCAGCATTGGCGCTGACACGGGATTGATCACCTGGACTCCCAGTGAACCCCAAGGGCCGGGCAACTATGTGATTTTGATTCGCGCCACCGAGAAGAACGGAGCGGCGCTGAGCACAGCCCGGTCGTTTGGCCTCACCGTCACCGAAGTGAATTCCCTGCCAATCCTCGCGCCGCTGAACGATTTCGCGGTTCAAGGGAGTGGGGTCATTCGGTTTCAAGCCGTGGCGACGGATTCGGATCTGCCGGTGCAGACGCTGACCTTCGCGCTGGTCGGAACGATTCCGGCGGGGGTGTCCTTGGAGGGAACGACCGGTGAGTTTGTCTGGAACGTTCCGACCGATGCCCCGGCCTCCACCAACGAATTCACCCTCCGTGTTAGCGATGGTTTTGGGGGACTCAGTGCGGCGGAATCGTTCAAGGTAACGGTGACGCCTCGGTTCCAAGTGGTGATCAGTGAAATCATGTATCGCCCGGCTACGATCAACGCGGAGTATGTGGAGCTGAAGAATTTTTCGGCGGTCACGGCCTGGGATCTCTCGGGTTACCGGTTGTCCGGGGAAAACCTGAACTTCACGTTCCCGGTGGGAACCACCCTGGCTCCCGGCGGTCTCGTGTGTGTGGCGCGGAATGCGGCCGCCTTCGCCGCGGCGTATGGTGCGGTTCCCCGGATGGTGGGTACCTGGACCGGCGCTCTGGGTCTGGCCGGCGATTATCTGCTACTCTTGCCACCCGCGCCGTCGACGGTGGTGTTGAGTCCGGTTCGTTATAATGCCACCGCTCCCTGGCCGGCGGCGGCCAATGGCACCGGAGCGTCGCTCCAGTTGATCGATGACCTGCGTAATCCGGCTCGGGTGGCCAATTGGTCCGGCGCCCCCGCTTACACGGGCCTACGTCAGCTCGTCGAAATCAATGGTCTGTGGAGGTATTACCAAAGCGGTCCCTTGGAGGCCTCGTGGAAGGAAAGTGCGTTCAACGATTCCGCCTGGCCGCAGGGACGGGCCTTGTTGTATCGCGAAGATGCCGAGCTGCCGGCCCCGAAGAACACTGCCCTCACGCTGGGCCAGAGCACCTATTACTTCCGGACCCAATTTGAACTGCCGTCGGTGCCCGCTGGGGTCACCTTGAAACTTTCCACGATTATTGATGATGGCGCCGTGTTTTACCTCAACGGAAAAGAAGTCTATCGCCAGAACATCCCTGCGAACGCCATCGTGGACTTCAATACACCCGCATCCCCTAATGTTGCCGACGCCATCCTGACCGGACCGTTCACGATTCCTGCCGGCGATTTGCGGGCCGGCGTCAATGTGTTGGCCGTCGAGGTGCATCAGTCCGGACTTGGTAGTTCCGACATTGTGATGGGCTGCCGGCTGGATCTCGAAGGGGGGAACTTGCCTGGTTTAACTCCGGGCGCCTCCAATAACGTCGCGACCCAGCGCACGGAATTCCCCGAGATCTGGCTCAATGAAGTGATGCCGAACAATACCTCGGGACTGGCGGATCGCGTCGGCGAACGGGAGCCCTGGATTGAGTTAGTTAACCTGGGAACAATCGAGGTTGCCTTGGACGGTTGGGCGCTCACTGATAGCTACGCGAACTTGACTCGGTGGACGTTTCCGGCGGGGACTCGGATTTCGGCAGGCGGGTTTCTGATCGTCTTCCTGGATGGTGAAACAGGGGACAACGGCCCGGGTGAACTCCACGCCAGTTTCCGTCCGAATAACACCAGCGGGTCAATCGCTCTGGCTCGGCCTACAGGAGCGGGTTTGGAAGTGGCCGACTTCCTGAACTACGTTGGTCTGGTGGCCAACGAGGCTTGGGCTTCATTGCCGGATGGACAACCGTTCACCCGAGCCAAAACGACACGGCCCACACCGAGCGCATTGAATTCTCCGAGCACCCTAAACCGTCCTCCAGTATTGAATCCCATTGGCAACCGGACGGTGAACGAAGGGGAGACTCTACGGTTCTTTGTCACCTCGACTGATCCGGATGAGGGCCAGTTGCGGACCTATGAACTGGTCGGATCCGTTCTCAGGGGTTTGAGGCTGCTCGCCGCCAATGGCGAGTTGGAATGGGAAACGGGTGAAACCGATGGCCCGGGCACTTATCCCGTGATCGTCCGGGTGACCGACAATGGGATGCCGCCTCAGAGTGATGAAGAGACGATCCAGATCACTGTCATTGAAGTGAATCGCTCGCCCACCTTGGATCCGATTTCTCCGCAGTCGGCCTTTGTGGGGCAGGTGTTCACGCTGTCGGTGTTGGCGCGCGATCCAGATTTCCCGGCGCAGATACTGCGTTTCGCGCTTGAAGGTGCACCCAATGGAATGACTGTGGGAGAAGTGTCCGGAGCCATCTCCTGGATTCCCACGGCGACCGATGTGGGTGCCCGTCAGTTTGTGGTTCGTGTCACGGACGACGGCACGCCGGCACTCCCGGCTACCACTCCGGTGACGGTGGCAATTAGCGGGGGGGCATTCACAGTCGGTACCGAGTATACCCCGGGTGGTTCCCTCAAGATCACCTGGGCTTCGGAGTTAGGTGCCAGTTACCGGGTGGAACGGGTAACCGTTTTGGGATCCGCCTGGACGCTGCTGGAAACGGTGGTTGGGACTGGCCAACCGAGGTCGTATACGGTGCCTTTGGATGAGTCTCCATCCCGCTTTTTCCGGATAGTGGCTCCGTAAGATTAGATTCAGGGTGGGGCCGCTGCGCTGCGGCGGCCCCGCTCGGTTAAGACCTGACGAAAATCCCTCGCCGTCTTCAGTGACGATCAACCGGAGCCCCAAACCCTCGAGCTCTTGCCGGAATCTGTCAGTGCTTCCATTTTCGAATTGTAACCGGTTCGTCACCTTGCGGTCATACCGGGGATGAACCGATGTCTGGCTGGAGTGGCGGCGTTATGCCTAGGGGCGGAAGCGTGGGCGGGAGAGTTGCCGAAGACGCCCAAAGAATTGTTTAAATTGACGAATGTTTGGTCTGCCCGGCTTTCCTTTACGGCTGAGCAGTGGGCTGAGTTGCAGCCGGAGGAACCCCAGGGTGGGAGGTTCGGTCCAGGCGGCGGACCGGGTGGTCCCGGTGGACCGGCCGGCCGGGGTGGCTTTGGTGGACGCGGAGGCTTTGGTCCCGGAACGTTTCTCGCTGGCCCCCTGCTGACCAAGCTAGACCAGAACCAGGACGGTGGCGTCACTCAGGAGGAATTTGCTCAGGGGTTCGCTGGATTTTTTAAGACTTGGGACGCCTCCCAACAGGGTTACCTGACGGATCGGGAGATTCAGGCGGGGTTAAACAAAGACCTGGCGATCCAGTTTGGCGGTCCTCCGGGCGGCGGTCCTCCGGGCGGCGGTCCTCCGGGCGGACCGAGAGCGCCTGGCGGTCCCGGGGGTGGCCCGGGCGGGGGGCCTCCGGGAATGACCCTGCAAGGTCCCGCGGGTGGACGTAATGGGTTGAGTGCCATTCGCGGGATTGAATTCGACTACGTACACGCTGACCTCAAGTTTGAATCGGCGGCTCTGGGCAATGTGGCGGTTCGCTATAAAGGCAATGGCACCTTCATGGACACCCGGCAGTCGGACAAAAAATCCTTCAAAGTGGACCTGAATGAGTTTGTGAAGGGGCAGAAAATTGCCGGTCTCTCGAAACTCAACTTTCACAACAACATCACCGACGCCGGGCTGATGAATGAGCCGCTGGCGTATGCTCTGTATCGGGACGCCGGAGTTCCAGCTCCGCGTAGTAGTTACGCCCGGTTGACCGTGGATGCCCCGGGCGCCCACACCAACCGATATCTTGGACTCTATTCCATCGTAGAGAATCCGGACAATAACTGGGCCGAGGATCAATTTGGGTCGAAGAAAGGGCTGATTCTGAAGCCGGTCACCCGCGAGTTGTTCAAGTTTCAGGGCGAGGAATGGAGCAAGTACCAACAGGCTTACGATCCCAAGACCGATCCCACGGTCAGCCAATTGCAGCGGATCTACGCGTTCGCTCGTTTGGTCACCGACGCCGATGACGCAGAATTCGCCCGTCGGTTGCCCGAGTTCCTCGACGTCGATGAGTTCAGTCGTTTCATGGCGGTGACGGTTTGGCTGAGTTCTACCGATTCCATCCTGACGATGGGCCAGAACTTCGTCGTGTACCTGCATCCCAAGACGGATAAATTCCTGTTCCTGCCCTGGGATCTCGATCGGGCGTTCGGCAATTTCTTCACGCCATCGCCGACCGAAATGAGCATCAAAGGAGCGTGGGCGACGGACAACCGGTTCCTACAACGAGTTATGAAGGTCGAGGCCGTGAAGGAGGCCTATCTGGCCCGGATGGCCGAGTTTCAAAAGACCCTATTCCAGCCTGGACGGTTGTGGGCGCAGGTGGATCAGTTGGCGGCGATTCTCCGGCCGGCGGTGGTAGACGAAAAGGACGAGGAGAAACTGGCGCGTTTCGATCGGGTGGTGGCCGGGGAAGCACCGGCCCAACGCGGCTTTGGCCCGCAGTCGGGGCCGACGATTAAGAGCTTTGTCAAAGCGCGGCATCAATCAGTGGCCAACCAGCTCGCCGGTAAATCGGATGGGATGGAATTGGCGGGTGGCTTTGGAGGTTTTGGCGGACGGGGCGGCCGGGGTGGCCCGGGTGGCCGCGGACCGGGTGGACCCGGTGGAATGCCAGGCCCTGGGGAGTTCTGGACCGGAATCTTCATCAAGGAATCCGACCGCAATACCGACGGCAAGGTGTCGGCAGCGGAGTTTCAGGGCCTGTCGGAAAGCTGGTTCAAAGCGTGGGATAAGGAATCGAAAGGAACGCTGAAGCAGGAAGACGTGGCGGCTGGACTGAACAAACTCATGCCGGAGTTCCGCCCGCCGGGGCAATGAGCTGGACCGCGGACCTTCCGGTCTGCCCTGCCGCAGGCATTCGTGCCTGCTTCAGAGGTTACCGGGAGGCAGGTTGAAAAACTGCGGTGCGCGCGGGTTATGTGAACAACTTGGTCACAATCTCTCCGTGCACGTCGGTGAGTCGGAAGTCGCGGCCTTGGAAGCGGAACGTTAATTGCCGGTGATCTAATCCCAAGAGGTGAAGCACGGTGGCGTGCAGGTCGTGGACATGCACCCGGTCTTGCGCGGCGTTGAACCCCAATTCATCAGTCTCGCCAATGATCTGGCCTGGCGTCACGCCGCCACCCGCCAGCCACATCGTGAACGCATCAATGTGATGGTTCCGGCCAGTTTTGTCGCGATTCTCGCCCATCGGCGTCCGGCCGAATTCACCGCCCCAAATGACCAGCGTGTCTTCCAGTAGCCCCCGGGACTGGAGATCCTTGACCAAGGCGGCACCTCCTTGATCGACCTGGCGGCAGACTTTCTCGAAATCATCTTCCAGATTTTCCCCGGGGCCGCCGTGGCTGTCCCAGTTGGTATGGTAAAGCTGCACGAAGCGGACGCCTCGTTCGACCAGTCGCCGAGCCAGTAAACAGTTCCGGGCGAAGGACGGTTTCTCCGGCTCAACCCCGTAGCGCTGCAGAGTGGCCGGCGATTCCCCGGCTAAATCCATCGCTTCCGGCGCGCTGGTTTGCATGCGATACGCCATCTCGTAAGCGGCGATACGCGTGGCAATCTCGGCGTCGCCCGTCTCGACCAAGCGTTGTAGATTCAGATCTTTGACCGCCTCGATGGTTCGCTGTTGTCGGCGATCGCTGATGTTGACCGGCGTGGTCAGGTTCAGAATTGGCTCGCCCTGACTGCGCAGGGGTACGCCTTGAAAGGTGGTGGGCAGGAATCCGCTGCCCCAATTCACGGCGCCACCCCGCGGTCCGCGCGGTCCACTTTGCAGCACCACAAAGCCAGGAAGATTATCGGCCGTGCTTCCGAGGCCGTAGGTCACCCACGAACCCATGCTTGGTCGACCGAACTGCGACGACCCGGTGTTCATGAATAGTTTGGCCGGGGCGTGATTGAAGACGTCGGTGGCGCAGGAACGGATGAAGGTGACGTCATCCACGATCGTCGCGGTGTGCGGGAACAATTCGCTCACCCACATGCCGGACTCCCCGTGCTGACGAAACTGCCGGCGGGTGCCGAGGAGGGTGGAGCGGTTCTTGAACGAACTGTCCATGAAGGCAAACCGTTTTCCCTGGAGATAGGAATCGGGAATAGGTTGCCCGTTGAGCTCGGCCAGTTTGGGTTTGTAGTCGAACAGTTCGAGCTGGGAAGGACCGCCGGCCATGAACAAGTAGATGATGTTCTTGGCGCGCGGGGTGAAGCGAGGCGCTTTCGGAGCCAGCGGATGCGTGGCAATTGGGGCCGCGGCCAGTGAGCTCCGCTGGAGCAGGGAGGCCAGGGCGACCGAACCCAAACCGAGTGAGCAGCGGCTGAAGAAGTGGCGCCGGGTGAGGCTCACCAGTGGGTCGACTCGGATGTTTGAGTTCATTAGGTCGAGGAGGCGCCGGAGTTGGGTAGTTCGTTAATTGTACTTAGGCAACGGAAGCCCAATCCGGACACCGGTTCGGCATCCATGATGAACGAGTTCATTTGAACCTGGTAACGGGGTTGCTCGTCTACGTTGCCTGACTCGTCGGGCGATCCGAGTTCCACTTCAGCCGCCGGAATGACGACCCCACAAATTCCGTCGGTGCGACCGCGGACGTGCCTCCAGCCCGCCCTGACAGGCGCTAGCGATTCGAAGAGAGGCCCGCGGTCATCCTGTAGAACTCCGCCCAAATGGGTGAAGTGGCTCATTCTCTGGTGATGGTTTCATCGAGGTTGAGCAGGACCCGAGCGACGGTGATCCAGGCGGTTCGTTCGTCGCCTTCATGCCGTTCCTGTTCGAGTAGGGATTGCAAACGCTCCCGTTCGGATGCGTGGGGCGGGCGCGCCAAGCAGAGGCGAAAGGCGTGGTCGAGGCGCTGGGGTTCCGGGGACTCGGAGAGGACCCGGTCGGCCAAGGCCTCGGCCAGTTCCACAAAGGCTTCGTCGTTGAGGAGGGTCAGTGCCTGCAATGGGGTGTTCGAACGAAGGCGGCGGGTGCAGGAACTAAAAGCGTCGGGAGCGTCAAAAATCGCCAGGGCCGGATGCGGAGTTGCCCGCCAGAAATAGGTGTAAAGGCCCCGACGGAACCGGTCGCCGCTGGCGCTGGGTTTCCATTCGCGCCGACTTTGACCCAACGCCATCACACCGTCGGGCTGCGGAGGAAAGACCCCCGGCCCGCCCATGGCCGGATTGAGTCGTCCACTGGTGGTTAGAGCGACGTCACGGACGATCTCGGCATCCAGTCGCAGGCGGTTCTGCCGGGCCAAGAGACGATTGGTGGGGTCCTTCTCTAGCAAATCAGGCCGAGCCCGGGACGACTGCCGATAGGTCGCGGAAGTGACGATGAGCCGGTGCAGATGTTTCCACGACCATCCGGGGGTTGGCTCCGTCCGGGCGGGGACGCTTTCGTAGCTGGCGGGAGGCATCGTGCCGCTGGGGCTCATGAATTCCAGGGCCAGCCAATCGAGCAGATCCGGATGCGTGGGCGGAATCCCCTGGGTCCCAAAATCGTTTTCCGTCTCGACGAGGCCGCGTCCGAAATACTGCTGCCAAACGCGATTGACCAGGACGCGGGCGGTCAACGGATGGGCGGGGTCCACCAGCCAGCGAGCTAGGTCGAGCCGATTGGGGGGACCCCCGTCGGAGGAACCTTTCAGCGGCGGCAATACGGCGGGCGTGCCGGCGAATACATCGTCGCCGCGACGGGTGAAATCACCTTTGATAAACACGAAGGATTGGCGGGGCTCCTGTCGCTCGGCCAGGACCAGTGTAGTCGGGATTTTTTGGGCGCCTCCCTGGGCGTCCTTCAAGCGACGTTGGAGCGCTTGGTAGGTTGGATCGGTGTTGAAAAAACCCTGCCAGGCGATAGTTCTCTGTTTGTCGGTGCGTTGTTCGGGGCGCAGACCCAGGACATTCCGGACTTCCAGCGGCAGGACCTCCCGCGTTTGGGGGGTCAACGCGGATTCCCAGATGGGGAATTCCGGCTTGAGGACGGCGGCCCGGGCCTCGAGTTCTTCCTGCAATGCTTTGGTAGCCGTGCGAATGACCTCGCGGGTGGCCACGGCCTCGGGGGTGCCCGCTTCAAGGCTGGGTTCATCCTGGTTGTTGAAAAACGCAAACAATTGGAAGTACTCCCGCTGCGAAAGAGGATCGAACTTGTGATCGTGGCATTGGGCGCAGCCGACGGTGAGTCCAAGCAGGGTCGTGCCGGTCGTGTTGATGCGGTCGATCACCGCTTCAATCCGGAATTGTTCGGGATCGATGCCACCTTCCTCATTGATCTGGGTGTTTCGATGAAATCCCGTGGCGATCCGGCGTTGTTGACTCAACAGATCTCCCGCGGCACCTCCGCTGGGGGGCAAGAGATCACCGGCCAGCTGGTCGATGACAAACGCGTCGAAGGGTTGATCCGCATTCAGGGCCGCGATGACCCAATCCCGCCATGGCCAGATCGACCGTGGGGCATCGATGCTGTAGCCATTGGAATCGGCGTAACGGGCGAGATCCAACCAATGCCGACCCCAACGTTCCCCATAGTGCGGTGATGCGAGCAATCGTTCCACGGCACGTTCGTAGGCGTCGGGCCGTCGGTCCGCGAGGAACGTTTCCACTTCGGGCACACTCGGGGGGATTCCAGTCAGGTCGAGAGTGACGCGGCGGAGCAGCGTGACGGGATCGGCTTCGGGTGAGGGCGGGAGTCCGGTTTGCTCGAGTCGGGCGAGCACAAATGGGTCGACCGGATTGAGCGGCCAGGAGGAATGACTGACGGCGGGTAAGGGTTGGCGAGTCGGCGCAATGAACGACCAATGAAGTTTGACGCCGAGTTGTTCCTGGTTTGGAGCGGAAGCGCCTTCGTCGATCCAGCGGCGGATCAATCCAATCTCCGCGGAACTGAGCGGCGGTTTCTTGTACGGCATCACGGCGAGGTCGTCGTGGGAACCTTCGAGGACCTGGACCAACAAACTGTGGTCCGCCTGGCCGGGAATCAGAGCAGTCCCGTGGTCCCCACCCAGGCGCGCGGCCGCGGCTGTATCCAGGCGCAAACCGGATTTGCGTTGAGTCTCGTTATGACAGCTCACGCAGTGCTCGGTGAGCAGTGGCTTCACTTCCTGCAGGTAATCCAGCGCGGCGACCTTTCCGCCGACGGAAAGGCCCAGCGCCACGACAAACCGGCCATAGGGAATCATTGCAGAGCCAAGCTTACTGCGGCAGTTCCGCCAGGGCTAGAGCGGTCTTTCGAGCAACGGCCGAAAGGGCACCGCACGGTACCTCAGACATTCTTGTCGGCCGTACCGCCGGCATTCTTGCCGGCGTCGGGTATCTCGGAGGGGCGGGGTTGAACCGGAGGCAGGTTGGGAAACCTGCGGTACGACAGACAGGAATGTCTGCGGTACTCCTCTTGGGCCGGCGGCGGGTGGTACGGTGTTGCCTCCATTCGAGAGATTTCACGTCGGCCAACGACGTTTTCCATCGTCAGGTCTGCGCGCGCCCTTTCATGCTCCCCTCGTTTTCTACTTTGAAAAGTGAACCGATAGTTCCTGGTAACGCGGACCCGGCAACCTCGCCTGGACTGTTTCGTCGGATCGGACTGTTCGACGCGACGATGCTGGTGATCGGCGGGATCGTTGGTGCGGGCATCTTTCGCAATCCTCACGTGGTCGCCCAGGAGGTGCATGCGCCCGCGCTCATTCTGGGAGCCTGGATGGTAGGCGGTCTTCTCGCGCTCATCGGGGCTTTCATCTACGCGGAGTTGGCTGCCTCACGACCCGCCGTGGGCGGCCAGTACGCGTACTTCAAGGACGCCTATCATCCCGCCCTGGCCTTTGTGTATGGCTGGGCCTTACTGCTCGTGGTCCAGACGGGTGGCATGGCCGCTGTGAGCATCACCTTCGCCGACTATTCGGCGCAAATGCTCCAGTCCCTAGGCGCCGGCGGTCTGGTGGACCTGCTCGATTCCCTGGGTCGGTTTCTGCCCGGTACGGATCAACGGGTGGGATCGGCGGCCGGCAAACTGATCGCAATTTTTGCTCTGGCTTCACTCACCGCCATCAATTGTTTCGGCGTGCGGGCCGGGACTCGACTTCAATCCGCGCTGACGGTGCTGAAGATGCTTGCGATTGCCGGCCTGGTGGGATGCGGTTTTTTCCTCCTCCAGCCGGCGGTCGGCGCCGCCACGGTAGTGGCCACCGATCCCTCCGGGTTTGATGCCTGGCGCCAGTTTGGGGCGGCGATGGTGCCCGTGTTGTTCGCGTATGGTGGTTGGCAGACGGCTGCTTTCATCGGTGGTGAAGTAAAGAATCCCCGTCGCAACCTGCCACTCGGCCTGATTTTCGGCGTGCTCGGCGTTATTATCCTGTATCTGGCGGTGAATGTAGTTTGCCTCCGTGCTTTGGGTTCGGCGGGTCTGGCGCAAACTCCCACACCGGCGACCGAAGTGGCCAAGCTGGCGCTAGGCGAACGTGGGGCCTTCCTGATCTCCGCCGGGATCATCATCTCCACCCTGGGCTTCCTCAGTCAGGGCATGTTGACGGCGCCCCGGGTTTATTTTGCCATGGCCGCGGATCGTTTGTTCTTCCGTCAACTGGCGCAGATTCATCCGACGACGCATGTCCCCGTGGCGGCCGTGGCCCTCCAGGGGTTGACAGCGGTCATCATCGCTCTGAGCGGGCGCTACGATCAGATTCTCAATTACGTGATTTCGGTGGATTTCATTTTCTACGGACTCACGGCGACGTGTGTGTTTGTGTTCCGGGCGCGAGACCGGCGTTCGGCGGCCGCGGGAATTGTGGCGGAGCCAGGGGCAGGTGGATTCCGCGTGCCGGGTCATCCCTTTACCACGGTCTTTTTCATTGTGGGCTGCTGGCTGGTGGTTTTGAACCTGATGTTTAAACATCCGTTCGACAGCTTCATGGGCTTGGTCATCATGGCGGCTGGACTGCCCGCCTATCTTTTCTGGCGTCGCCGTTCCTTTTCATGAACTCCTTTCTCCGCACCCGTTCGTCCGAGTACATGCATTGGGCGAAGACTCTCCAAGCCGCCCGCTTCAACCTGGGCAACAGTGGGGTCAATGCGTTTCCCTTCTGCGAGTTGTCGGTGCGCCTGGAGGATCTGGAGCTCAGTGGCGCTAGTTTTTATGGCTGGCCGCCGTTGCAGTCAGCCTTGGCGAAACACTTGCAGGTTCCCCCGGAATGTCTGGTGCAGTCGGTGGGAACGTCCTTGGCCAATCACCTCGCCCTGGCCGTGGCTTGCGACCCAGGCGATGACGTTCTGATCGAGCGACCAACCTACGAGCTGATCGTTTCCACGGCGGAGTATCTGGGCGCCCGGGTGCGGCGGTTCGAGCGCCCGGCCGAACAGCGCTTCGGAATCGACTTCGGCCTACTAGAACGCGCGCTCACGCCGCAGACCCGGCTGATCGTCTTGACCAATCTCCACAATCCTAGCAGCGCCTACCTCGACGACGCCACCCTCCTTCGCATCAGTGAACTTGCGCGGAGTGTCGGTGCGCGGGTCCTGATCGATGAGGTCTATCGCGACGCCGTGCCGCTGGCCCAGGCGCAAACGGATCTTCCTCCGTTGGCGAGCGCCTTTCATCTGGCCGACAATATTTTGGTCACGAGCAGTCTCACTAAAGTTTACGGACTCAGCGGAATTCGCTGCGGTTGGGTCCTAGCTCAGCCGGATCTAGCCGACCGGATGTGGCGCCTCAACGATCTCTTTGGAGTTATACCCGCGCACGCGGCCGAACGACTGAGCGTGCTGGTCTTCGAGCAATTCGAACGGGTCTCGGCCCGCGCCCGCGCCTTGCTCAACACAAATCGGCAGCTTCTGAATTCCTTTCTCGCCTCCCGCGATGACCTGGAATCATGGCCGCTGGAGGCTGGGACGGTGAGTTTTCCGCGTCTGCGAAGTGGGCGCGTTGAAGCCTTGTGCGACATCCTGCGGAATCGGTATGAAACCACGGTTGTGCCCGGGCGATTCTTCGATTTACCCGAGCATATTCGCATCGGTATTGGCGCGCCGACCGAGGTGACGACCGAGGGGTTAAGCCGCCTGGGTCTGGCCTTGGATGACGTTCGGTGATGCTGGATCGGTCTCTGAATTCGTCCGAGCAACGAGTGGACTGAAGCCAAATCTCACTTCAGTTTGGTCTCTCCGACTGAATATGGGAAACCAGATTTGGAAACAACTTGAGGCCCGGCCGCCATGGGCCTTGCTCCTGCTCGCCTGGTTATCGCTCGGGGGTACAACTCGCGCGTCGGATCCGGTCGTGCCTGATGATTGGGCGTTTCGGCCGGTGGTCCGCCTGGCCCTTCCGGAATCTCTGGATGGATCACGAATCGCCAACCCTATCGACGCCTTGGTTCGGTTCAGCCAAGCCCGACATGGGATCAAACCCGCGCCGGAAGCCGATCGAAGCACGTTAATTCGACGCCTCAGTTTCGACCTGACCGGACTGCCGCCCACTCCGGAGTCGGTGGAGGCCTTTGTCCAGGATCACCGACCCGATGGGTATGCCCACCTGGTGGATCGATTGTTGGCCGCCCCGGAATTTGGTGAGCGGTGGGCGCGGCACTGGTTGGACGTGGTACGGTTTGGGGAGAGTCAGGGCTTTGAGTATGACCGGATCCGGGACCACGCCTGGCGGTATCGTGACTACGTCATCCGTGCCTTCAATTCCGACAAACCCTACGACGAATTCGTCCGCGAGCAGCTCGCCGGGGATGTGTTGGAGCCGGTTACGGCCGAAGGATTGGTGGCGACGGGATTCCTTGTCGCTGGCCCGTGGGATCAGGCGGGGAATAGTTCGGCCAGCGCCACCCTGAAGGCGTCGGTGCGGGAGGCTGAATTGGAGGACGTGCTTGGAACTGTCGGACAGACCTTTCTGGGGGTGACCCTCAACTGTGCCCGGTGCCACAACCACAAGTTCGACCCAGTTCCACAGAAGGATTACTTCCGCGTCAAAGCCGTGTTCCAAGGAATCCGACACGGTGATCGGAGTGTGCTGACGCCTTCCGAAGCGCAGGAGCGGGAGCGTGTCAAGGCGACCCAGGAAGCACGCTTGGGGGAACTGGGGCAACGGCTCGCCGAATTGGACCACCTCGCGCGCGAACGCTGGGGAGCTCAAACCAAACCGACGTCGCCAGCGGTTGCCTCGGCGGGAACTGGACCGGCGCCCCTAGCTCGTTGGACGTTTAAGACGGATGCGCGCGACCAAGTGGGTGAACTGCACGGGGAACTTTTGGGAGGCGCGCGGATTATCGGTGGGCGACTCGTGTTGGATGGCGTGGACGATGTTTTCCAGTCGGGTTCGGTGGGACGGGAGCTCGGGGCAAAGACCCTCGAAGTGTGGGTGGCGCTGGCGACGACAACCCAGCGAGGTGGCGGGGTGCTAACGTTGGAAACCCCCGACGGTCGGAACTTCGACAGCCTGACCTTCGCCGAGCGACAACCTGCGAAGTGGATGGCCGGAAGCGAGTTTTATCGGCGTACTCGAGACCTGGAAGCCCCCGAGGAAACGGCAAATCCCGCTCAATGGATCTGTCTGACGGTCGTGTATCAGCCGGATCATTCCATCGCGCTCTACCGTAATGGCGCGCTCTACGGAGCGTCGTATCGGCCCCACGACGAATTCGGACGTCTCAATACGTTCCCGTCGGGCAGTCGAATCCTGATGGGAAAGCGCCACACGGGGGCGGCGAATGCCTTTTGGGCCGGGGAGATTGAGGAAGCCCGGCTTTACGATCGTGCTCTAACAGCGGAGGAGGTCGCGACTTCCTTCCAGGCGGGGCCCAACGCGTTGGCCGCCACGCGCACGCAATTGTGGGCGAGGCTGACGCTCTCAGAACAGAGCGAGCAGGCGGGGTTACGCCGCGAACAGGAGCAGATTCAAACTTGGCTGAAGAATCGTCCGGCCGAGCCGCTCGGCTACATCGCTAATGCCGAGGAGCCCGGACCCACGTTTGTGTTGCACCGGGGCGAGGCGGACCAGCCGCGCGAGCAGGTGACCGCGGCTGCCTTATCGGCCGTGACCGCACCCTCTCCCGAGCTGGGAATAGCCGCCGACGCAAGTGAAGGGGAACGCCGGCAAAGGTTTGCTGACTGGGTCGTAAATCCAGGAAACCCGCTGACGGCGCGGGTGATCGTTAATCGCGTTTGGCAGTACCATTTCGGGCGGGGACTGGTGGCGACGCCCAATGATTTTGGAAAGATGGGGGAACGTCCTTCCCATCCTGAATTGCTGGATTGGCTGGCCTCCTGGTTCGTTGAGCCCGCCGGAGCGAACTGGAGTCTGAAGCGGTTACACCGGCTGTTGGTGATGAGTGAAACGTGGAGGCAATCTTCAGGGAGCGGCCAGCCGGAAAGGGAATGGCCGAAGGGAATCGAGGATGCCGAGAACCGGTGGCTGGGGCGGTTCAGTTCGCGCCGCTTGGAGGCCGAGGCCGTGCGGGATGCCATGCTGGTGTTGGGCGGAGAATTGAATGGGCAGATGGGCGGGCCGGGATTTCGACCGTTCACTTATAAAGGCAATGGGGGGCAGAACGAATACTTTGCGGCCGATCTGCCCGGGGCCACCTACAGTCGCCGGACCGTCTATCGGATGTGTGTGCATTCAGCGCGTGATCCAATGTTGGATTCCCTGGATTGTCCGGAATTTTCCACGCGCACTCCGGTCCGACCGAACACCACCACGCCATTACAGGCTCTTTCACTGATGAATAATCCGTTCGTCCAGCGAATGGCCGAAGGGTTAGCCCGGCGAATTGTGAACGAAGCGGGAACGGACCGGGCGCAGCAGGTCGATCGTATGTGGTTCTGGGTGTTTGGGCGGGTACCGTCAGCGGGGGAACGTCAATTGGCGAAAACGCTCGTGGAGGAGCAGGGGTTGTCGGCGCTAGCCTGGACGCTGCTTAACTCGAATGAATTTGTCGTGGTGCGGTGAGACGTCCGGTAGATCGCGGAGGGCACGACTCGCCCACTTCCTTCGCTTCGGCGCTGCGGATTACGCCGAACTCCACCCGCTCCTGTGCGCCTGGCCTTTTAACCCGCTTCGGGGGGAAGGGCGCCTTGTGCCCTCGGCGGCTACGCCGATTAGGCGCTGAAGCCGAACCGGTGGCGCTCTTCCTCCGGCTTGATTCCTAAGGACGCGCAAATGTGTTTCGCGGCAAGCATGCTGCCCGCCACTTTGATGATGCGGTCGAACTCATGCCCTGCCAGATCGACTCCCTCGTGTCGAATCGCGCGAATGACGAAGCCTCGCTCCAGGAGTTCCTCGACAAATTCTTCGCAGGTTACGGGGTCGTCGGTGCTGAAATGATTGAGCTGAGCGTGCTTGCGGAAATGGGTGGTATATTCGATGGTGTACTTAGGTAACATAGGATTAGGTTAAATTTAGGTTATTGTCGCGAAGTAAATCCTGCCGAAGCTGGGATGGCGTCGCGCACTGTGCGGACCCAGCGATGAAAAATGTCCCGCGCGATATCACTGGCCTCTTCCGCGTCAACCGTCTCGACTTGGGACTGCGGCTTAGGGAGCCATGCGAGGCGGAAATGCTCCTCTTTGTGGCACATGTCGGTACTGCGGATCAGGGCATCAAGCTTCACCGTCACCTGCCGGGCGGATTCGTCGTAACTGGCGTCGCCGGAGACGTAGACTTCGCATGGGCCAACCGGAAGCTCGAAGCGGCCGAAGACTTCGCTGAGGGCGATAACTCGTTTCATTCTTATGGGTACGCTCCACCAAATTAGCCGACCTCGCTACACCGCGATTGGGGATCATTGGCCGTAACTTGGCGGCCGATCCCGCGGGTAGTCAGAGGGGTGGGGTTGGTAAACGCGCTTCGGCTTCCAGGATGGCCACCGTGGTTTTTACGACCGTGTCGGGATTCAGCGAAATACTGTCAATTCCCTGTTGCACGAGAAGCTGAGCAAATTCCGGATAATCACTGGGCGCTTGACCGCAGATGCCAATTTTTCGGTGTTTGGCCCGGCAGACGGCAATGACCTGGGCAATCATCCGCATTACGGCCGGATTTCGTTCGTCAAAGAGGGGCGCCACAATCTCTGAGTCGCGGTCCACGCCGAGGATGAGTTGGGTGAGATCGTTGGAACCGATGCTGAACCCATCGAACAGTTCGGCGAATTCCTCCGCGAGGATCACGTTGCTCGGGATTTCACACATGACGTAGAGCTCAAGTCCGTTGACGCCGCGTTTGAGTCCGTGCCCTGCCATCTCGGCTTGGACGCGCCGAGCCTCGTCGAGTGTACGGCAGAAGGGGATCATAACCTTCAGATTCGTGAGTCCCATTTCGTCGCGGACTTTCTTCACGGCTTGGCATTCCAGGGCGAAACCCGCCTGGTACCGCGGATGGTAGTATCGACTGGCTCCCCGGAAGCCGATCATGGGGTTCTCTTCGGTGGGCTCGTAAGCCCGCCCTCCGATGAGGTTGGCGTATTCGTTGGTCTTGAAGTCGCTGAGACGGAGAATGACCTCACGCGGATAAAATGCCGCCGTCAGCAGGGCCACTCCCTGGGCCAGGCGGTCCACGAAGAACTGCCCCTTGTCGCTGTATCCGCGGGTCAGTTCGTCAATCTTCTGCCTGTCCGGGCCATCGGGAAGTTTGGCGTAGTCCAACAAGGCCAGGGGATGGATTTTGATGTAATTTGAAATGATGAATTCTTCACGAGCTAAGCCGATGCCATCGCTGGGCAGCAGGCTCAAGGCGAAAGCTTCCTCGGGATTTCCGGCATTGATCATTACATGAGTTCGGGGACGTCCGAGACTCCGTAAATCCGTCCGATTAACTTCAAAGGGCAGGAGTCCCTCGTAGACAAAGCCATTGTCCCCTTCGGCGCAGCAGACCGTTACTTGCTGTCCGGTCTGGAGTAATTCAGTGCCGTGTTCGGTCCCTACCACGGCGGGCAAACCGAGTTCGCGACTTACGATCGCGGCATGACAGGTCCGTCCGCCCCGATTGGTGACGATGGCGGCCGCCTTTTTCATGATGGGCTCCCAGTCGGGGTCGGTCTTGTCGGTCACCAGGACTTCGCCCTCCTTGAATTCCTGCAGCCACTGGGTGCCTTGAATTACGCGAACTGGACCGCTGGCAATCTTCTCGCCGACGCTCCGGCCGGTCACCAGCACTCGTCCACGTTGGTGAAGTCGGTAGACTTCAACGCTGTCGGATCGACGCTGTGATTGGACGGTTTCCGGTCGAGCCTGGACAATAAACAATTCCCCGGTGAGCCCATCTTTGGCCCATTCGATGTCCATCGGGACCGAGGTTCCCTTGCAGGCAGAATAGTGCTCTTCAATTAGACAGCCCCACCGCGCCAGTGTGAGAATGTCTTCGTCCGAAATTGAAAACCGGACTCGATCTCCGGGCGGGACGGGGACGTTCTTCACCATTCGGCCGCCGCCAACGTCATAAATGAGTTTGAACTCCTTGGTTCCGGTAATCTTTTGCAGAATGGGTCGAAACCCGGTCCTCAAGGTCGGCTTGAAGACGTAGCATTCATCGGGATTCACCGAGCCCTGGACGACGTTTTCGCCCAATCCGTAGGACGAGTTGATGAGGATCACGTCGCGAAAGCCGGTCTCGGTATCGAGGGTGAACATGACGCCACTGGCCGCGAGGTCGGAACGAACCATCCGTTGCACGCCTATGGAAAGGGCAATGTTCCCCAGATCGAATCCCTGATCGGCTCGATAGCTGATGGCCCGATCCGTGAACAGTGAGGCAAAGCAGCGCCGGCAGGCTTCCAACAAGGCACCGGAGCCCTGCACGTTTAGGTACGTCTCTTGCTGGCCGGCGAAACTCGCATTCGGGAGGTCCTCCGCGGTCGCGCTGCTGCGGACGGCGACATCCACCGGTTGTCCGGATGGCCCTTTCATGGAGTCGTAGGTTGCACTGATCTCCGCCTCCAGGTCGGGCGGTAAACTCGCGGTCACGATCAGATTCCGGATCTCACTCCCGGCCTTTCGGAGGGCGACGACGTCCTGTGTGTTGAGACTACGGAGAAGGGTGCGGATTTGCGCGTTGAGGCCGGCTTGGACCAAGAAATGACGATAAGCCTCGGCGGTGATGGCAAAGCCATCGGGGACCTTCACACCGCGCGGCATTAGGGCGCCGAAGAGTTCCCCGAGGGACGCGTTTTTACCGCCGACCAAGGGAAGGTCGGCCAGCGTAATCTCGGAAAACCGGCGAATGAACCGGTCGGACGGTGGACGGGGTGCGGAATCGTTCATGAGTCACGGCGATCGAGGAATGATTTCCCCAGACCTTCCTCGAAGCATTGCCCGAGTTGGTTCTGGCGGCTTCCCGCGAATTGCCCGAAGCCAGGCATCTCTTGCTGAAGATGGCGACGTCGATAGCGGAGGGGACAACGCGCTAACCTCGCTTTGCTCCTCCGCTCCAGGTTACCCCCAAACTCCTCCTGCGCCCGCGCGACTGGCTTTCCCTGATCCCGGGTCAAAGCGGGGTCGTCGAATGCGCGGTCGGTTCTAACTATGGAAGGTCAAGTCGCTTTCACGCTGGGGGCGGGTTCGCTCAGCACCTGGCTCAGATAGCTGGCGCTCCCCATTTGCTAGGCGTCCGCAATTCACGCCCGCGAAAGCGGCATCGGAGTGCGCAACGTTCGCGCTAAAGCCACTTTCACCAGGTGATCCGTGGGTGTCCGCGCCAAGTCCGCGGCCTTCCAGTCGGCCGCGCGCAACCCTTCTCCCCCAACACGCGGTCCACCCGCAGTCACGGCTGCCGCTTCGTCGGCCTCAGGTACAACGGATAGCTACTCCACCGGTGCCGGCTCAGGGGTTGGTCGGCCGGCACCAAACCGGTCCGCCATGGATTGAAGTGGACCTAGTCGACCGCCGTGACGAGTCAACCCGGTGGCCGCGGGTCAATGAGTTGGGCCCGGTAGCGACCCGTCAAGAGGTGGCCGGTCAGTTGGTGTCGGCGGTTGAACCGCTGGGTATCGGTGTCGAGGAACCATTTCATGCCCGTCACCCAATTGGCTCATCATCGGCCCGCCCCCACCCGATCACCGTCTCTTGGTGACCGGATTTCTTGGTTTTAGGGCATAGCGTTCTGCCGTCCAGCCTGGGCAGCTCGCCTCTGGAGTTGAACTGTTTCTTTGGTGCCGTCCGAAAATTGAAATAACGCACCGGAGAGGATAACCTCTCCCTTCACGACTCGAGAAGAGGACCCGTCCCTTGGTCCACCCGATTTTGCATCTCCCCCGGGGAGGTCTATCCGGCTAGTCTCGTCGCATGAGTGATGTGACGCGCATTCTGGATCTCGTTCAACACGGAGACGCGCAGGCCGCCGGGCAGTTACTCCCGCTCGTTTACGACGAGCTGCGCCGGCTGGCGGCGGCTCGAATGGCGGGCGAATCGGCCAACCAGACGCTCCAGCCGACGGCGCTGGTCCGCGAAGCCTGGCTGCGCCTCGTGGAAACACCCGGCCAGACCTGGCAGAACCGGGCGCATTTCTTCCGCGCGGCGGCCGAGGCGATGCGCTGCATCCTGATCGAGAATGCCCGGAAGAAAAGCCGTTGGAAACGAGGCGGCCGGCTGGAGCGGGTCGAGCTGGAGGGATTGGAACTGGCGGCGGACACGACCCCGGACACGTTGCTGGTGGTTCACGAGGCCCTGGACCGGTTCGCGGCTGTGGACGCACCGAAAGCGGAACTGGTCAAACTCCGCTTCTTCATCGGGTTGACCCATGCGGAGGCGGCCGAGGTGCTCGGCCTTTCGGAGCCCACCATCAAGCGCTGGTGGGACTTCTCCCGCGCCTGGTTGTTGCGGGAGATTCGAGCGATCACGGCCGGAGGTTGAAAGAGCGCGGCGGGGCGAAGGGGCGCCTTCGATCGGTCTGTTGTTGGCTGCCTTCCGGGAATCCGTTAAACCTGGAAACCCCAGATGACCGCGGATAAACGCGGATCAGATCATCCTGAAGAACCGTCTGGCAAAGCCGGTGGACTTCCCCATCCGGGCGACGCTTCCGGCTTCGGTAAACTGCTGGATATCCGCTGGATAACGACGATTAAAAATACCCACTGACGACAATTGGAATTCCCCAGCCGACGGCTTGGGACCTGAGTGCGTCCTGCGTAGCCGGACGGCGGGCGTGTGCCCACCGGACCCATGGCTGC
>Ga0163144_10002660_pt1 | contig 40874 bp, 48 predicted proteins | sample OliLak19BULKMAT1_FD_123175 | JGI IMG/M metagenome (GOLD analysis project Ga0163144, IMG submission 123175) | Freshwater microbial mat bacterial communities from Lake Vanda, McMurdo Dry Valleys, Antarctica - Oligotrophic Lake LV.19.BULKMAT1 | ecosystem: Environmental > Aquatic > Freshwater >...
GACATGAACCAAGTCTCGAAGACCTTTTCGGGGCTTGGGAAAAATGTTGAGCGAATCGGTAAACAATTTACCTCTGCGTTTACGGTACCACTTGGCTTGGTGGGTGCGGCTGCTATTGCTGCCGCCAAAGACATGGATGAAGCGTTTGATACCATTCGTGCCAAGACTGGCGCAACTGGGGACGCGCTAGATTCTTTACAAGGGACCTTCAAAGCAGTTTTTGTTGAAAGTACGCAAGGTGCAAAAGAAGTTGGTAACGTCATTGCCGAACTCAACACAGGGCTTGGTCTCACAGGGAAACCTCTCGCAGCTCTTTCAAAACAAGTAACTGGCTTGGCTCAGGTTACTGGACAAGACCTCGCTACTACCGTTAAGGGCACAGTGTCTCTGTTCAACTCGTGGCAGGTAGCTACGGATAAGCAAAGCTCTACGATGGACTTTCTGTTCAAAGTGGGACAGAAAACAAATGCCAACGTAGGAGAGCTGGCGCAAACTGTTGCTTCATTCGAACCCACATTACAGCGTCTCGGATTGGGCCTTGAGCAAAGTGCCTCAATGTTTGCCTTGCTAGGCAAGAACGGACTCGACGCTGGTAACGTGATGGGCGCTTTTAATGTTGCCGTCACAAAATTCTCTAAGGCTGGCGTTAAAGACATGGGCGCAGCATTGCAGCTGACGTTTAATGCACTCAAAAAAGCACCTAGCGATACCGCTGCGGCGGCCGCTGCAATTGAAATCTTTGGTAACAAAGCTGGGCCACAACTTGCCTCTCTGATTCGGCAAGGGAAACTTAGTGTAGATGATTTTATAGCTGGCATTCAGGGATCAACTGAAACTATTGGCAAAGCAGTAGACGACACAGATTCATTCTCTGACCGTCTTACAAAGTTTCGTCACCAAGTCGAAGTAGCCTTAGAGCCTCTTGGCTCTCCGATACTAAAAGGTTTAACCGAACTAATGAAGGAGCTGACTCCAATTCTGAAGTCAGCAGGAGAAGCATTCGCTGGTCTTAGTCCGGCGGTTCGTGAATTCATAGCTGGCGCTGGTGTAATATTGGTAGTGGTTGGGCCAGTAATAAAGGTTGTCGGATTCCTATTTGGTTGGGTGGCTCGGCTCGGTCCTGTCTTTAGAATTGCTGCACAAGGCGGGGTGTTGATGGCAGGAAGCCTCACGCTTCTATTCACACCGTTGGGAGTAGTAGCTGCACTGGTGGGTGCCGCCATTGCAGTGTGGTACGAGTGGGACACTATCAGCCCAATGATTGACCACTTTGCTGCCGACGTCAACGTTGGGCTGTCTGAAATTGGACGTATCGTTACTCAAGTAACAGACGAAGCACTAGGCTCTGCTCTAGCTTTTGCTCAAGGTATTGGGGAAGCTTTTGTTGGCATGAAGGATAACGTTCTTGCCTCAGTACAAATGATGGTGGAAGGAGTTCAAGAATGGTTTACCGGAAAGTTCGACGGTGCAAAACAAGCAGTCGTTGGCTTTACTGATGATGTAAAAGCGACCTTCGAAGGACTTTACGATTCTGTGATTGGTCCTTCTTCTGTTCCTGACTTAGTGAACGGAGTCGGGGAAAACTTCGCCACGCTTGGCGCAAAGATGATTCCTCCCACTCAGGCTGCCACGGCAGGAGTAGACCAAGCGTTTAGCTCTCTCCTTACGTCTATTAAAAATACAAGCAAGGGCGCAGGAGATGAAGGTAAAAAGCTTGGCGAATCGTGGAAGCGTACCGGAGAAGACCTCAAGAGCGTGATGTCGGATTTGAACCACGACATGGACCCTCTTCGTAAAAATATTACTGAGTTACTCAAGGCAAAGGACTACGACGGACTCAACAAGCTGGCCGAAAGTTTCAAAGGCAACAAGGATGCGCTTGACCAATTTCGCAAATCACTAAGCGATGGCAAGGGGGACTTCAACGAATGGAATCGTAACCAAACGCAACTTAATGAAAAGTTAAAAGATACCCAAAAAGAACTGTACGAGCTTGCCGCCGGTAAGAAATTAATCGACCCACTTACTGAAAGCATCACGCAGCTCATGGCCGCTGGCGACATGGAAGGGCTGAAGAATCTTGGCTCCTCGATGCAAGATACAGCAGAGCACTCACGCGCATTTGACCAAGCGTTGAGTGGCTCAATGGGGACCATGAAAGAGATGAAGGCGGCAGGAGAAGAACTTGCTTCCTCTCTTACAGAGGGCATGAGTGGGATGTTCAAAAACTTCGGTGTCGGTGGAGAGTATGCCGATATGTTTGGAGGTATTCTTGGTGGGCTGACTACTGGAAAAGGTAAAGGTGGATTCGGCCAACTCGGTAACTTAATCAATGGTCAAATGGGCACGGGAGACATCTTCTCTTCGTTGCTTGGCGGCGGTGGCTCAAGTGGTGGAAGTGGTGACATCTTCGGCAGCATAATGAGCGGCCTTGGCCTCGGAAGCAGTGGTAGTGGTGGTGGCGACTTGATAGGCCAAGCACTGTCCGGCAATCTCGATAAGTCAATGAGCCTCTCGTCTCTTGGCACGGGCACTTCAGATTTAAGTTCAAGCTTGACGGGCCTTTCCGGTGGCATGAGCAGCATGACCGGATATCTTGGAATTGCAACTGACACGTTACAATCTTTCAGTAAAATCGGCAAAAATACCAAGTCAACTTTTGAAGGTGGTGGTCAAATTGCTGGTGCTGGAATCGGCGCTGTTTTAGGTGGTCCTGCTGGCGCTAGTATTGGTAGCTCTATCGGGAAGGTTGTCGGGAGTTTTCTCGGCGGCACGCTCGGCGGTGGACCAAAAAACAAAGATACGATTGCGCGAAAGCAAGTAGAGAGTTTCTTAGAAGACGCTTTCAAAGATAAGCACACTTCATTTTTTGGTTCTGACGGAAAGATGCAGCCATTCAACGGGAATTTTCAGTTTGGAAGCAGCGACCGATTCAATAATCCAGGGTGGGCCGATAAACAGCAACAGCAATATGGGCCTCAAAGTACTCAAGTATTCGATTCCATAGGCACAGGACTTACAAAAGTACTCGGTATTACTCAAGATGTTGGTGGGCAAATTGGCGCCATTCTTCAAGAGAATTTAGTTGGAAACATCGACAATGCGCGGTTGATGATGGCACAGCTCGGCGTGAGTCAACAGGATATGACTGATGCCTTTGAGAAAGCTGGCGAAGAAGGCTCGATGAGCTGGCACGAAGTGGAAGTGAACCTACAAGGTGTGTCTCAAGCTTTTGGCGAAGGTCTCGTAGCTGTGGGAAATATGAAAGGTGGCTTTGACCAAATTGTTCAGTCTGGAGGCGACGGCATGGACGCCATTCAGGGCATAAAGAATGCAGCTATAGAAGCTGGGGAAGCTGGCGTTACAAGTTTTGATCAATGGAAAGCAGCACTACTTCAAGCTGGATCGGACCCTGCTTATGTAGATGCGTTCTTCGCAGCGCTTCAGTCTCGTGGGCTTACCAGTCTGGATGCAATCAAAGATGCCACTACTCGAACTCTAGGTGGGGTTATCGCAGATATGCAAAGTAACTCATCAGCATTGGCAGATGTTTGGACAAAGGCTCAAACTGAAGCTAAGAAATATCTTGATACAATAAAGGATATTCCAGACAGTAGCACAAAAAATGTACAACTGAACGTGTCGGCCAGTATTGACGGGAATGCAAAAAAGGTTCTCGATATGCAGCCCAACACATCTTCTCCTGTAAATACGAATGTCCCTGCTTTTGCCAGTGGCGGCATAGTGACTGGTCCTACGCTTGGGTTAATAGGAGAAGCAGGGCCAGAAGCCATCCTGCCTCTTGGTCATTTACAAGGTATGCTCAAAGTAGCGGCTCAAGGTGGATCAAATGGTTCAGGCTCAAATGTGTACCATATTGATGCTCGTGGGGCGTCGCCTGGTGTTGAAGGCGATATTATGAGAGCTATGGCGATGATGGAAGACCGAGCGGTAGAGGCTGCGGTACTTGCTGTAGCTCAACAGCGTGAGCGTGGTGGAACTTTTGCGGAATCATTTTAATGACAATAACCTTTCCATTAAGCATCCCCGCTTCGTGTAAACCAAAGCGTGTGCAGTTTTATGCAGTGAACGCAGTGAATCTGTCACGAAGCCCATTCACCTTTGATACTCAGGTGCAAGAATTCTCAGGTCAAAGTTGGGGGGCCGATATTTCGTTTCCTCCTTTAGAGCGCGACGCAGCGGAAGAGTTGGTAGCCTTTTTACTTGCGCTGCAAGGGCCACGCGGAACCTTCATGGTGTACGACCCACTAAATACCGAGTCTCGTGGCTTTGCCAGTGGCGTACCTTTAGTCGATGGCGCAGCACAAACAGGGAACACGCTCGCCACTAAAGGATGGACTGTTGACATTGCTGGAATTCTAAAGCTTGGTGATAAAATTCAAATCGCTAACAGACTGTATGCCGTGATGGGCACTGATGATGTAGATTCTCAGAGTGACGGGAAAGCTGTGATTGATATCTGGCCTCGATTGCGCGAATCGCCGGCTGACGGTGAAAGTATTATTACAGAACAAGCAAAGGGCTTATTTCGATTGGCAAACCAAACTGTAAATCTTTGGTCAGCCGACGAGACTCGGACCTATGACATATCTCTGAGTTGCGTGGAGGCGATATGACCCGTGCGCTTACTGCGGACTTTCTTGCAGAACTAGAGGCAGCACATGTGCGAATTGCCTTTTTTTTTGAAGGCGAATTCAACAGCTCTACCATAAGACTTTGGAGTGGACTCGGAGATATTTCGTGGGACAGTAAAACTTGGAACGGCAATGGTTGGTTCCAGGGAGTTGGTGGTATCGGGGAAAGTGCCGACATTAAAGCCACTAACCTTGAAATTACTTTGGCTGGTGTTCCGTCCTCCGTAGTTGCTCTAGCACTGAACGAAGCAGCTCAAAATAAACTTGGCAAACTGTGGCTCGCGTTTCTCGATGGTGCCGAAGCTGTAATTAACGACCCATACTTGTGTTTTGAGGGTAAGCTGGACACGGCAGAGATTCAAGAATCTGCTAGTGATGCCACCGTAGTTTTTACTTACGAAACTGAACTGATAGAGTTAGAGAAGGCAGAGGAGCAACGCTTTACTGACGTTTACCAGAAGTCCATCTATCCCGACGACCGTGGCCTGGAATATATTACTGGACTAGCTGACTGGGACGGATTTTGGGGAGTCCCTGAGAAAAAACCGAAGCAGAAAACCAAGCCAAAACCTCATAAAAATAAGAGGCGCAGATAGTGGCAACGGATCGTCGCAAAACAGGCAAGCATCCCAATAGCACCAAGCGTTCTAAGAAAAGAATCTCACGTCCAAAAACCAACATCAACGCTCAGAAAGCTAAGAACAAACAGCACGAGCCGACAGGTAAAGACGTAACCATTCGACAGAGCGATGCCACCTGGCGATGTGTTTATGGCCGTGCTCGCATAGGGGCCATCATGACGTTTGCCCATGACACTGGGACTCTTCAGCACTTAGTTTGTACTCTTGCTTGTCACAAGATTAGTGCCATCACTGCATTGTATCTGAACGAAGTGAAGATAAACTTCGGCGCTTCTCCTGACCCACGTTGGGCAGTGAGTGGCACTAAAGCTGACGGCACAGTGGACGCTAATTATTTGAACAAAGTGTTCATGGCGCTGAATGATGGTGACGAAAATCAAGCAGCTCAATCAGACTTAGTTACTCAAAGTGCAGCTTCTTTTCCCGGTAAGTGGACGGCAGCCCATAGGCAGCGCGGACTGGCGCACGCGTATATTATTCTCATCTTCAACAATAAAACTTTCCCTGACGGGCTTCCTGATATTTCTTTTGAAGTGCAAGGCAAGAGTGACATCTTTGACCCACGGGACAGCACCTACAAGTATACCAACAACGCGGCTCTAATAATGGCCGATTATTTAATGAACACCAAGTTTGGATGCAGCGTGCCTCCTGCTCGCGTGGACATGGACCGATTATCAGCTGCCGCTAATGAGTGCGACGAAGACGTAGCCCTAATTAATGGCGGCACTGAAAAAAGATACACCGTTGACTTCACGTTTGATACTGACGAAACAAAACAATCTGTACTCGAAAAAATGGTGACTGGTCACGGTGGTTCTCTTACTTACGTGAACGGATTGTGGAAGGTTTGGCCAGCAAGATATCACTCCCCAACTGTTACCCTCACTGACGCTGACTTAAGAAGTGCCATTAAGATTAAGACTCGTGCGTCGCGACGCGATAACTTCAATGCAGTGCGTGGCACATACACAAGCCCAACTAATAAATGGCAAGTAACAGACTTTCCAATTGTGAAGAATAACTTTTATCAGAATCAGGACAATGGCGAGCGTAATTTTGAGGAGATGAAATACCCTGTCACGTTGTCTCCTTCGGCGTGCCAACGGTTATCAAAGATCGCACTGGAAGAAGTACGGCAGCCAATTGAAGTTAATGCTACGTGGGGACTTCGTGCTTTTGCCCTTGAAGCGCCCAATGTGGTGTTGCTTACTTTGGCACGATACGGCTGGACCAATAAACCTTTCAAGGTTGTAGAAACGGAACTAATTCTGGACGAAGGTAACGACTCGCCAGAATTAAAAGTGGACATGCAGTTACGTGAGACTGCGGAAGCTGTGTACGATTGGAACTCTGGACAAGAAACCACTGTAGACCTTTCACCAAACTCGGACTTGTCAAGCCCATTCAGTGTGCCACCTCTTACCGGACTTACACTACTTTCCGGTACAGACCAATTGTACGTGCGAGGTGATGGCACCGTGTTCAGCCGAATAAGAGTTGAGTGGGATTCGTTCACCAACGTCTTTATAAACTCAAATGGTTTTGTTGATATTCAGTACAAAAAAACTGCCGACTCTGAATGGAATCCAGGCACTCCGGTTATTGCAGAAGTCAACTTCACTCACATTTTGGATGTGCAGGACTTAGTACTTTATGACGTTCGCGCACGCGCACGTAACGCACTTAGTTTTGTTGGAGAGTGGGCCACTGTTACTGACCACTCAGTGCTGGGCAAGAGTGAGCCACCATCGGATGTTACCAGCTTCGGCGCATCGTTTGGTTCATTCGGTATCCACTTCACATGGGACAATATTCTTGACCTTGACCTTGACCATTATGAGTTGCGGTTATCGGACTCGACGCTTGACTGGGACTCTGCCGAGTTTGTAGCAGAAGTTGCAGGCGTTCAATACACACTAGCCCTCAAGGTAACAGACACCTACTACTTCCTTATAAAGTCAATGGACTCGTCTGGTAACTACTGCGACAACGCTTCCAGTGTTGTGGTGGCAGTACTCCGACCTTCAGCGCCAATTATCCAGCACACCATTGTGGGCGAGAACGTAGTGCTGAAATGGACAGAATCAATTGGACAGTTTGCCGTTGCCGATTATGAGATTCGATACGGCACAAGCTTTGACCAGTCGGTTTTTATTACAAAGGTGAAGGGCACTACTTATACACTCAAGGGGGCATGGAGTGGCAACAGAAGATTCTGGATTGCAGCACACGACGTCGCTTTCAATACAGGTGACTCAAATTTTCGAGATGTAACTATTTATCCACCGTTCGCAGTAGCTACTTTCACGGCTCAAGTAATCGACAACAACGTACTTCTCCGCTGGACTCCCTCAACTGGCGGCACGTTGCCTGTAGATTATTACAACATCTATAAAGGGCCACAGCTTGCCAGTGCAGAGCTTATAGGCAACACGGCAGGAACCTTCGCGGCATACTTTGAAATTATTAGTGGCGATTTTGTCTATTGGTGCGTACCTGTGGACAAGGCTAGTAATGTTGGGCAGCCAGCTTCACTGGGAGTGCATGTAGATGAGCCACCAGATTTTGAGTTGTTTGAAGATGTGGTGCTTGACCCTGAGCTTGCGTTGACATTAAATAATATTCGGATTGAGTTCATACAGGGACAACCTGTTATAATTCCTGAGCCACCGTTGCCTGGTACTAGTTCAGCCGGATTGCTCACTGGACTTGTTGGACCTCTCACTTACTCGGCATAAGGAATTTAATGGGACTGGTTAGTACAAAGCGAATGATTCTCCCAGTGGTCGATGAGACCTTTCAGGAGCATTTTGACGACAACACATGGGCCTCGCCGCAGGAGCAAGTTGTCGCTGGCTACCCAATATTTATTCAACCGTCCAATTCCACGGCGAAGTTTGTGTACAAGCATGACTTGGGAGTGCTGTTGACTGACCCCGTACTACTCACTGTGACGTGCCCGATGGATGCGATTGATGGCACGGTGAGCGTGGCGTGTACTATATCAATCTCAGACGATGACATGACGTACACTAATCACTCAGGAGTATTTCAATTATTCGCTGGCGATTTTCGATATATAAAAGTCACTCTCGACTTCACCACGGCCAACAACCATTATCTTGTCAAGGCAGGGCCAGTACGACTTCGCATCTCGTTGAAGCATAAGCGCGATGCTGGCAGCGGCACATCAGATGACATGGCACCAGCAACCGTGCCTTTTAACAAGGATTTTATAGACGTACGGAGCATCACTGTTACCCCTGCTTTTAATGCTTTGTATCCAGTGATTGCGGTATACGATTTTGTGGATGTACCTAATCCGACCTCTTTTGATGTATATTGTTTTCGGTCAGATACAGGAGTTCAGGTGGAAAACGATTTTAGTTGGGCAGCGGAAGGAGTTTAGATTATGACAGCAACGGACTGGAACACTCCTGGTTTAGCTGATGAGTATGCTGACTTTAGAGACTTTTTTAAGACTCAGCTTGAGCACGTTGGCATCAAGGACTTTGATATTGACACCAATATTCCCACTGGGATGATTCGGCTCAATCCGTCAACTGATATTGAACAAAGGTTTACTGGCTCGTCTTGGACGCCAACGGGGCGTGAAAATGAAATAAGCGCACACATGTCCAATACAGTGCTGCATTCTGGCGTACCTATCGGGACTTGTCTTTCTTGGCTCACAGCAACAGCTCCCACGAACTATTTAATTTTAAACGGTACCACTATTAGTCGTACCACTTATGCCGCTCTTTTTGCGTTGTGGAGCACTACGTTTGGTGCTGGTGATGGTAGTACTACTTTCACACTTCCCGATTGCCGTGGGCGATTAATGTTTGGACAACACGCTTCGGTCTCTCCTGGCAACGGTGCGATGGGTACGATATTCGGTGCTATCAATCACACGCACACTGGACCCTCCCACACTCACACAGTGGCCGGTCATACGCACGACATGGCTAACCACACACACACTGGCGGGGCACATGTTCACTCGACCCCATCACATACTCACTCACTACCAGCGCATCATCACAATGCGGCATTAAACGGTGCGGACATTAACATTCAGTCTTCAGCAGCCCACCAGCATAACTATGGAACTAAATCTGGTTCCACCATTGCCGGCAGTGGCGGCAATAGAGCGTTGAATGCTGCGTCTTCGGGTGCCAACGAAACCAACGTCACATCAAATGACGGTACTGGCGCACATATTCATGCGAATAGTTCTTTTAGTGGCAGGGTTGGCAACGTAAACTCTGGTAACAACGGAGATGGTACTATTTCGTCTACATCAGAAACGGGAGGAGATACTGGAAGCGGTGGAGCAACAGCAACTGCGGCACCGAACACCAACACCACAGGCTCAACTGCCTTGACCACTGTAGCAGGAGGCACAGCAGACACAGGAACCAATAACCCACCGTGCATAGTTTGTAACTGGATAGTTAAGGCGCTTTAACAGGAGAATGTATGACAGATAATTTTCAAGCAACGGAAGGCTCCGGTAAAGTATTTCGAGCCAAAGACCCAGGAGATTCGATTCTTCGTAGTGTAGTTCACGTTGACCCAACTACTACGGACGGCGTGGAGACTTATCGTAACATCGACACCAACAAAACTGGCAACAACATTAAGTCTTCGGCAGGTTCGGTGTACGGTGGTGAGTTCTTCAACGGTCATGCCACGGCATTTAATTATGTAAAACTTTACAATAATTCTGGCACTCCTACTAGTAGCAATACCCCATTGCGAACTTATCGAATACCACCCAAGGGCGGCATTGCATTTAGTAAAGCCATAGGAATCAAATTTGATACAGGCATTGCTGTTCGTGCCACAACAGGCGTGGCTGACAATGACAACATAGACCCAGCCACAAATGATGTAATTGTAAATATTGATTATAAGTAGGAGCAGTCATGGCAAATAAAATTCTTGACCTCTTTGGTTCTTCCACTGCTTTCGCTATTACGATTGCAAGCTTAGCTTCGAGCACCACAGGAGTTGGGCGTCAGTCAGACATTCTTGACAACAGTACAAGTCGCGAACAATGTGTCCGCATATGGGCAAAGATTAAGCAAGGGACTTCGCCGACTGGAAACAGGTCGGCATATCTATATTTAATCGCAGATGACAACAACGGCACCAATCACAGAACAGACGGCGCTGGGGCTTCGGACGCTGCTCTTACTATTCAGAATGCTCCCCTAATTGGAGTGATGAGAAATAAAAGCACAGCTGCTACTGGCGAACTTTTGTATGGTGAGTTCTTGGTCCGAATAGCTGCACCGAAATGGGGTATTATTCTTGTTCATGATACGGTGGTGGCATTAGATTCTACAGCTGGCAATCACTGGCTGAGATACTCGTACGTAAGCCCTGAAGTTCAATAAGAGGAGACACACTTGACGTTCTCTGGATTGTTGCCACTACCATCAGCGCGACCAAGTTTTCAGAACGGCTTCGCTCGCAACAAGTCAGAGTCGGCATTCCCTGAGCTTTGGAACGCACTAATCGGCGCATGGTGCCCGTCCATCGGGTTTCAAGGCAGAAGACTTCAAGACTTTTCTGGCAGAGGCAATCACGGTGCCTTTAGTACGGGCATGACTAACTCCGCATGGATTGATTCTCCGTGGGGGCCAGCTCTTGTTTATGACGGTACTGACGACTGTATAAATATTGGAACTGGAATAGTCAGCCTGAGCACACCGTTCACTCTTTCCACGCGTTACACCGTAGATGACACTACACACAATACGTACAGTCTTATAGGAAGTTCAGTAGGCGGTGATGCCACCAAAAGTTATTTCATTTTTATTCATCGCACTGACAAAAATGGCATGGTCTTCCAATACGACCTTGGGCCAGGTGCAGCTCTTTTTTCTGCTTCACCATCTGTTGCCACCGTAGCCAACAAGTGGCACCACGTTACGATGTATCGCAATCCGTCCATTGGCAGCTTCGCGTCATTAATGGACGGCAATCAAAGCATAGGCGATGCCACCAACCCGTCCTTCTCTAATCCGATTGACGGCACGTGGGGTATTGGAAGCTGGGACCCTATAAATGTAACCAATTTATGGAAAGGAAAAATCGGGGATGTATTCTTGTGGAACCGAGGACTTCTTCAACGTGAAATGACAAGTCTTTTTGAAGGTGCCCACCCATTACGACTATCGGAAGAATGGAACTCGGTTTACACAGCTCCTATCTCCCCTCCTGTTACCGGCTCTCCGGGCAGTATGATGTTGACGGGAGTGGGTACATGAGAGATGAAGTCTTAAAAAAAGTTATGATACGCGGCATACACCACGCCAATAAAAATAAGATAGAGTTGGATGTGCGGGATGCTGATAATAAAGAACTGAAACTCATTTTAACTGCTGAAGATGCGCTTGCCCTGGCGAGCAACTGGGAAGCAGTTATAGCTTTTATTAATAATCTACCAGGGGAGAAATAACAATGGAGACCAACCCCATGCAGCCAACACTTACTAATTTCAGCGTCCTAATGATGGAAGACGGTACTGCCGATGTCATCAAGTTCCAAGAAAGGATCGTTGGTTGTGACAAGACCCTTTTTTCTCAACTCGCAGTAGGAGTGTGCCACACGATTGAGGAAGCAAAAGCATCCTTACAAACTGGGGCATTTGACCTTATACTGTTAGATATAAATCTGCCTGACTCCGAGGACTTGCAGAGTGTTCGAGCTTTGCTGAAAGAATTCCCCTGTGTTCCGATAGTGGTACATTCAGGAATTCCCTCTGCAAAATTAGCCGCAGAAGCAATTGCACTTGGTGCTCAGGACTACATAGTGAAGGGCACCATGGGGCAAGACGACTTGGTTCGTAGTTTAATTCACGCTAAAATTCGTCACGATGCGCTCCGTCGTTTATATTGGCTAAGCGGGGTTATACTCAATGAGAGAAGGCGAATTCGCGAAGGAACTAATTCAAATATTAGACCAGTCGCTCAATCTTATCCGTCAGGATTTAGTAATCCTGCGCAATGAGGTGATGGAACAAAAGCTTGAGATCGAGGGTATGAAGCACGCCGTCAGTTCTTTGACAGCTCAACGCGCAGACCGTGCCAAGATTTTGACGGTATTAGTAAGTGGTATGCTGGCAGCGGTAGCCTCGATTGGAGTAGCGATAATAAATTATTGCAAGGTGAAGTAATATGAGCGACGTGCAGGAACCAGTTAGCGATAAAATATTCACCATGCTCACTCGCGACGAAGGAGTTCAGCGTATGCCTTACGACGACGCCACTGGGGTTCCGGTACGGGCACCAAAAGGATTTCTTACCATAGGAGTCGGGCACAACCTGGACTCTAAGCCACTGAGTAATGCTGTCATATATCAAATACTTTCCGAAGACGTTGCAGTGGCGACTGCGACCGCTAAGGACGTTGTTGGCATTGAGGTGTGGGACGGGTTAACTGAAAACCGAAAGCTGGCCTTAATCAACCTTGCCTTTAGCATGAAGCCTCAAAGCCTCAGAAGTTTCAAGAAAATGCTGTCCGCTATACGACGGTCAGATTGGCCTGCAGCCGGTCAGGAACTTCGTGAGAGTCTCTGGGCCAAACAAGTGGATCCCAAGTGTCAACCTAACCAGGGAAGAGATGATCGCGTAATAAATCTTTTGGAGAAAGACCAGTATGACTATTAAACTCATAACAGCGTTCCTCATTTGTTGCTCAATAACCGGAAGTGCCTTTGCTCAGAACCAGGGTGGACTTGGTGCCTACGCTGCGCTGCACGACAAGTGGCCTTGTGAAGCCATGATGAGAGCCTACAAGGGAAGCGCCACCTTACGATTGGCCGTTTTGTGGAGCTCCTTCGGTACCAACCTTTCGTGTCTAGATCAGTGGGCAGCCGACCCAAGACCCAAGTACCTGGAATCTCACCTGCTGAACGAAGTGTGTCAGCGGAACAATCGTTGTGGAAATTATGAAGTTCTGAAGTCGCTCACCGTAGACCAGTATAAAAAGAAATTACAGGCGAACGACGAAGCCCTGTTCACCAGGATACGCTCTAACCTACAACCCCTTGCCGAGTGGTACGCTCGTAATCCGAACGTCGCCTGTGCCATCTCAGGAGGTTTAGAATCGAACCTAGACTCTAAGAACTATTTGAACCTTGTTGCTGCCATCAAACCTCTCTTTCCCGAACGATGCCAATGGGTTTGGAATCCTGTCGGACGAAGCACTCCTGTGAAGCCCATAACTGGTTTTATCACAGAAGGGCACGGGGATGCTCCTGATGTGACACCTCCATGTATTTCTAACATGGACGGGGTGGATACAGACCTTCCAGCACGACCGGCCATTGTGTCTCCAAAGATTGCATACAACGACCTCCCACGTTTCTTGGCATCGTCAGCCTCTTGCGATGCGACATTCCTTTGGATTGCGGAGTTCAACGGACTGAAGCGTGGGGGGGCTTTCGTTGACCCTCGTAAGAGAACCAACTTTCCGTCATCAGAAATCTTCGACCAACTACAAAAGAAACTGGTGTTCCGCGTAAAACTACCTAAGCCTTGGGGCGCGGAAGATGAGAAGGGAAAAAAAGGTTGTAAAACATTCTTGAAAGTGCCGGATGGCGCAAAGAAGAACTTTCTTTGGAAGCAAAGTGACCCAACCGTTCTACAGCGTGGTGCGGTTACATTCCTCCCTACATCTTATAACAAGACCTCATTTAAGCTGGCGAGTGTTTACGTGATGAAGGGGCCAAAGAAGATTGCCACGGCATATGAGCACAAGCTATATACTCAAGATAAGAGTAATCGTCACTTTTTTCGGTTCCGCAAGCTGGCAAAAGATTTTCCCTTCAACGTGGTAGCGCATTACGGTAGTGTGTGTGCTGTGATTCCGAATCCTAAAATAAGAGTTGATTAATAAAGAGGAGATTATGTTATGAGCAAAAACAAACTTGCGGGCGGCAAAACGCTTAAGGAAAGCAAAACGGTTCGAAGTAACATACTGAGCATCTTGGCAACCATCGGGACCATTGCTGCGATTCTGCACGGAGCAGCTGACCCAGGAGTTATGATACCAGCTCTTGCCACTGCTGCAGGTACTCTGTACGGCAACATAATGAGTATAATTCACAGGAGGTACGCCACGGAAAGAATCATACCTTCAAATGTAGTTTTCTAAATGTATTCTTTTTGTGTACCTTCTATAACTGATATAATTAACTTTCTTCTTAAGGAGACAACTCTAATGGGAAAACTAGACACAATCGAAGCAACTGCTGGCGCATTACGCGACGCAGTTGTTGCACAAAACGGGACTCTTGATGCCGTAGATTTAAAGCTTGATGAAGTCAAAGCCTTCATTGAGTCACTTGACAGTGGCGCTGATGAAGCACAGCTCGATAGAATTTCTGCGATTCTTGACGCTGCATCCACTCAGGTTGCAGAAGGGAAGACCAAGGCTGAAGCAGTACTTGCTGAGTCGGACGCACTTGACGCTGCGTCTGAAGTAGTCCCTTAGTCGGGGTAGGCAGGTATGCGGTACTAGGAACCCTCGTGATGTGACTACTCCCCATGCCTAAAGGCAGGGGATTTACGGCGATTTTTGGTGACCACAATACCTGCCGTACGCCTCCCCGATTGCTCTAATAATTACCCGTGATTGATTCTCCCCTAGTTTTTTTACTAGGGCGTTAATCTGCCGCCGGAATATTTCCGTTTCACGGATTGATAGGAATTTTGGTTTTTTCAGTTCTCTACTCATTGCTTTTTATCCGTTTTTATCCGTTTTGTCCGAGAGAAGAACGCAGTACGAGCAGCCGGAGCAGTGCGAGCAGCCGCAGCAGTGCGAGCAGTTCGAGCATCGCCTACAGCCATAACAACAAGCACAGCCGGAGCAACCCAACAAGCATTCCAAACAGTTCACACAGTCGGTGCAACCCATACAGCCGGAGCAACCCACACAGCGGGTGCAGAGATCGCAGTTCACGCAGTCCGAGCAGTTTTTAAGACTCTCTAATGCCGCTCTCGCTTTCTCTTCCGTGCCGAAATGCTCAATAGATGCGCTATTGTTATTCGCGTCAGTTCGCTACTCATTGCTTTTTGTCCGTTTTTATCCGTTTTGCCCGAGAGAAAAACGCATCGCGAGTAGTCGGAGCAACCCAAGCATTCCAAACAGTTCACACAGTCGGTGCAACTCACACAGCCGTGGCAACCCACACAGCCGTGGCAACCCACACAGCGGGTGCAGAGATCGCAGTTCACGCAGTCCGAGCAGTTTTTAAGAGTCTCTAATGCCGCTCTCGCTTTCTCTTCCGTGCCGAAATACTCAATAGATGCGCTATTGTTATTCGCGTCAGTTATCGTTTGGTTTTTCAGTTCTCTACTCATTGCTTTTTATCCGTTTTTATCCGTTTTGTCCGAGAGAAAAACGCATCGCGAGCAGCCGGAGCAGCGCGAGCAGTTCGAGCATCGCCTACAGGCATAACAACAATCACAGCCGGAGCAATCCACACAGCCGGAGCAATCCACACAGCGGGTGCAGCGCGAGCAGTTCGAGCATCGCCTACAGCCATAACAACAATCACAGCCGGAGCAACCCAACAAGCATTCCAAACAGTTCACACAGCCGTGGCAATCCACACAGCCGGAGCAACCCACACAGTCGGTGCAGAGATCGCAGTTCACGCAGTCCGAGCAGTTTTTAAGACTCTCTAATGCCGCTCTTGCCTTTTCTTCCGTGCCGAAATACTCAATAGATACGCTATTGTTATTCGCGTCAGTTATCATTTGGGTTTTCATAATTTTCCTTTATAGCTCACTCTCTACAACTAAGAGTATCACAACCGTGATACTGGCGCAAGTAATCTAATCATTTATTATTAGGTAGTGGATTCAAGGGGTTAGGCGATTCCCATTGCCTCATAGCGTCTCGTAGCTCGTCCTCTCGATAGCAGCCGTCAGCCTGTCTGACGATTTTGAACATCCTTTCAGCTGCGAATCTTTCTCGCTCCTTGAGTAGCTAAAGCTAGGAGATTTATGGCGATTTAGTTAATATCATAGCAGAGGGGAGGAAAAATGTTATGGAAATGGATAAGTACGGGGAACATCTCACTCCTGCAAAAATTTTAGAGTTGCTACAATGTCGGAACGAGACAACACAAATCCTAAAAGATCAGCGCAACGAGATATTCACCGAGTTGTGGCTCTACTACCATCGCCAATTCACAGCCGCGCAGTACGAACGCGACACAACAGGGGAACAAAAATTAAAACAAGAATCGTTTGGGCCAGATGCTCAAAAAGTACGAATAGAGTACAGAGGATCTACAATCACGCTTGATATTACGGACGAGAAAGCAATAGAAAGAATCCTTAAAATTATAAAGGACGCATAATGATACAACGTACAATTATGCAGGAGTTACGCTAGCATGGGAACAATAGACCTAGAAGATTCGCACATTGAAGACATGACCGTTGAACAATTTATATCAGCGGTGGTAGACCTTGAGCCAGCTCTTAGACTGGTGGAAGTTTTACTTAAAACTCAAGTTGCTCTTGAGCAAGCCCTTAAGCGCATAGACCAAAAGGACGCACTGTTGAAGCTTATAGTAGGGGAGCGCGACGCTGCCATTGCACGAAATAAAGTTTGACACTTGATTTCTATTGCCGCCGCGCCATGCCACACTCTGCCGGAGTTGTAACCATTCTAAGAGAAGACAGCATGACACCAGAATATGTTTCACAAATGTACACTAAAGCCCTAACCTACGCGACGCGAAGACGCTCTTGGTTCACTGCAACCGAGATGAGCAAAGGAGTTAAATGTGCCAAGCGTACTGCTCGATTTTACTGCCAGATCATGAGCAAAAAAGGCATTGTCGAAAAGATGAAGACCTATCCTTCTCTCACTTATCGAACAAAAAAAATCGCTAAGAAGAAATAAAACCACTGACGAGCGTATGCCGAAGACGATAGATCTCGACATGTCATCCGCTCTAAAGGAAAGAGTCAGGCTGCTCATCCAAAAGCTTCGCGGAGGCAATGATGCAAAGTGAAAGCTGTAATAGCGATGTAGACGACAATTCTAATCCCGAAACTGATTGGGACTTTCCACGGTCTGGGACTGCTCGTTCTCTGCACTCAATTCATCCATATCCTGCTAAATTTATTAGTGAGATCCCCGCCGCGCTAATCAAAAAGCTTGGAATTGCGCCAAAATCAATCCTGCTGGATCCATTTTGCGGATCGGGAGTTACCTTAGTTGAGGCGCAGAGAGCTGGGATAGAAAGTATCGGAATTGATCTAAACCCGATTGCTTGTCTGATCTCGCGTGTCAAAACAAGCAACTTACCTAAGGAATTTTTGAGCATTGCTGAACTTGTTGTTATCTCTGCTAAGAAAAATAAGAAGGTAACATCGAGGGAAATTCCAAATGTTGATCATTGGTTTTTACCAGAGGTCCAGGCAGCTTTGCATGCTTTGATTGCCGAGATTGAGGATCTTGAGCCTGGTAACGTTCAAGATGCATTAAAGCTCGCTTTTTCTTCTATCGTTGTTGGAACATCAAACCAAGACAGCGATACCCGCTATGCCGCCGTTTTAAAGCACGTATCCTTTGATAGTGTATTCAAACATTTTTTAAATGCATGCAGGCAGTTTCGAGTACATCTAGGTGAAAAGGGGTTGCCGCCAAAAGTGATTATCTTTTGTACTGATTCACTTAAAGCTGATAGCGTCCTTACGAATCAAAAAATAGGATTGGTCATTACGTCTCCTCCGTATCCTAACGCCTATGAATATTGGCTTTATCACAAGTATAGAATGTGGTGGCTAGGGTTAAATCCACTTGCTGTCAAAGCCAACGAGATTGGCGCGCGGTCGCATTTTTTTAAAAAGAATCGGCATACTGCGTCAAAGTTTAATGAGCAAATGCGGGCGTTGATTTCAGCAATCACACCGTTCACTGACATAACTTGCAAATGGGGAATAGTAATTGGACCATCGAAAATTCACGGCGAAGTAGTTGATAATGGTACCATAATTGTTGAAGAAGCCGAGAAGCTGGGATGGAAATTAGTTGAGCGTATAGAGCGAGAGATCCTCGCTTCTCGTAAAGCCTTCAACTTGTCTCATGCTCGTATCAAGCAAGAATCAATATTGGTTTTAGAGAAGGTCGCATGAAGAACGAACGTCCAAAAATTTCAGAACTCTTTGAGATTCCCTCGTATGACCTATTCAGTTAGTCCCACCTCTTAAACCTTCACTTTGTAGGTATCACGTTAGTTGTTCAGCAAGATGATTTCCTAGAATGGTTCCAAGAAGTGGAGGAACTGCATTTCCGATCTGTTTTACTATTTGGCTTCTATTTCCAGCGAAGACGAAAGAATCGTCGAAGCTCTGGATTCGTGCACCTTCACGAGGCGTGAGTGCTCTATCGCAAATGGGATGGATGCAGCGATTAGAGGCAGGATGTACGAAATTTACAGTAATAGTAACTGCTGGTTTCGTTCCATCTAGACGCGAATAGCACGAGCTAAAACCACTTGAAATAAGATGTTTTGGAATGGATGAAATATTCGCACCGGAGTGTCGGATTATCTCCATCATTTTTGGCGTATGTTTAGTTGAGTAGTGTAGGTCTACTTTTGCGTTGGAGCCTCTACGCACTTTCTGATAATCATTTTTTGGTTTTAAATAATGACTTGCCTCTTCACCTGATTTAATTGCGGGAAGATCGCTTATCGCATCAAGAACAGATACGGCTTGCTCAAGTTGAATGTCTTGATTAAATAAATCACTCTCCGGAGGCAAAAGCATCCGAGATTTCTCCTTACAACCGATTGTAGGCTCATCACAAAAATGGGTTGGTTTAGGAAATGCTACGCTTTTTCCTTTAGCGATTCCTATGAGGATCAAGCGTTCTCGTCTTTGAGGAATGCCGAAATGAGCAGCGTTGAGAATCTTCCAGTCGCAAACGTAACCCAAATTTTTGAATGTCTGCTCGATGTCGTTGATCGTTTGTCCATCTTGAAAGGTAGCTAGTCCAACGACGTTTTCCATTACAATCGCTTTAGGTCGCAGAAACTCGACGTATTTGGCAAAGTCTTCAAATAGAGAATTGCGAGGATCTTCTAAAGAACTTGATCGAAATGGACGAATGGAGGAGAAACCTTGGCACGGAGGTCCTCCGATAATCAAATCTATACTGTCACGCTTGATTTTGAGGGACTCGCAAATTTCTTTCGGCGGTAATTTTCGGATGTCACCGCAAATAGCGGTTGCAGTTGGATGATTCGCTTTGAAAGTTTCTATGGCTACCGGTAGTAGATCGATACCAAGTACAGTTTCAAATGAGGAATTAGTTGCTTGTTGGAACCCGTAAGAGAAGCCACCGGTCCCGCAGAAGAGATCAACAATTTGAAGTTTCTTTTTTGCCATTTTCGATGCACGTCCTCCGGTGGAGACTATAGTCTCATGGACTGTTAGCCGTGCGCGGCAAAGTAGATTTTGATTATGGCGGCAACAGTCGCGCCGATTGATAGTATACACCAGAATGCTTGTACTAGGCCGCTCATGGACATTCCTTCGCGTGCCATACTGTTACCCTCCCAACTTGTATTTAGTCTCGGTGCTTTTTAGGAAAAAGCAATTCTTTGAGCCTATAGAGTCCAAAGGGCTTTAAGATTAAATCGTCATAGCATTGGCGGAGCGTGATGGGAGATTTCAACTCAGGCTCAGATTGTGGTGTGTGAAACTCCGAAGGCTGTACAACGGTGTGCCACAAAGTTTTATACCTCACAGACTTGTCGTTCGGATCTTTATTCGGAATTGGTTGCATGTTTCCTTAATGTTCAATTAAATAAAAATTGTTGTTGTGCTCTTCGTAAGCGATGTCACAGCACTCTTAAACAGACCCTCTTGCGCTAATCGTTTTACTGCAATTTCGCAGTATTTTTCTTCCCTCTCAATTCCTATCGACATTTTTCCCAAATCTTTTGCGGCTCTGAGCGTGGTCCCCACTCCCATGTACGGATCTATAACTGTCAAGATCGTTTTTTTCATTTTCTCCTCCGCTCGATCTATGCACCACCTCATTAGATATTGAGGTTTTTGGGCGGGATGATATCTGGCTTCCTTGATTTTTTGCCGGAAGCCGTTCCACAACCAGTGTAATATGCGCACTGCTCCGGGGAGGTTAGTCCAAGCCAACTCGCAATCCGCAAAGTGTGAGGGGCCGTTTTGCTTGTCCCACACTAACCAACAACTCGATGCGGGGAGTAGATCCGCGTAGTAATTGCCTCCAAAAATGATCGCGTTATCCGCTGCCGCAACTGTTAGCGCGAGTAGGCTAGGGGATACTCTCTCGTTATCCCAAGTGAGGTCTTCTCCGTAATCTCTTTTCTGTGCGCGTCGGCTTTTTCTCTCTCCTCCCCTTTTGGTTTTTACTAACCCGATCCCGATGCCGTACGGCGGATCGGTTAATACCAGATCACACTTAGGTAACTGAGGTAGGAGATCCGAGCTATCTCCGTGGTAGATTGTGCACATATCATCCTGATAATACGGTACTAACATTTTATTACTTACCCTTGACTTCAACCGGCGCTCGCTGCCCGTGCGCCAGTAACTCAACAGATTGTTCTAACGTAGCGGCACGAACTTCAATCAGTCTTGGATCAACTGGTCCTCCGTGAGAATCAGCACGCATAATCTGTTGAAGCTGCTCGCCGAAGCTTTCGAATGGTCCACTGGATTTCTTTGACTCCTTGGAACGGTCTTCTTCTCCGTCGCCAGACTTGCCACGATTTTCAACCGCAGGAGCAGACTCGTAACGCCCACCAGCAGCAGTAGTCACATTAATTTTTGCATAGTTTTTTTTTCCTTTGCTTCTTCCCTCAGCACGTAAAATGCGGGCACGAGTAAGTTGTTTTTTCTTTGCTCGTGCGCGTGCGGCGCGTTTAGATTTGGTCATTCGGCACCTCCAATTGTTTGGCTCTAAACTCGTAACTAATAAGCCCGATTGCTGTAAGGAAGTTGATCAGCACCTCTGGCTCCATTACGATTCGATTCGTCTCGCGGATGCCATCCTCTGTGGTAAGAACAAAGTCGTGGTCTCGCTGCTCTAAGTAAACTGCGTCACCGATATATTTCTTCATAAATATCCTCAAAATAAAAGGTCCGCTCTTGTATCGTGTAGCGGGAGAGCACGCATTCTGCCAATGGAGACAGTTCGAATTTGCGAGCATGGAGCCACTTTGATGTAGGTCAGAACAGCTCGAACATGCGGCTAGCTTGGCACTGTGGCAACTAGCGCTTCCCTCCATCGGTAGTCTGACTCTTCGCAGCTTCCGTAATAAACGGGCGCTGAGAAACTGGTTCCGCTGTTTTGGTTACAGGGATTTCTATTGCCTCACGTTGTGGCGGTGCTTCAATTGCCATCTTATGTGGCTCTTGAGCTATTGGCTTTGATGGTGCGCTAACAGCTTGTGCAGTGCGCTGAACCGTGGCTGACAGTCCCACGCTGTCATCGGTAACAATGTTGTCATGGTCGGCCTCTAACGCAGCTGCCAATACGGCACTCTTTGGTACAAATTTATTTTGTTTAAGCGCTGATTTCATCCACATCCACGCCACATCTAAAGGATATTGGGAATTCCAGGGAGAGAACGAACTATTCCCTCCTGGTGATCGGGACTTGAGTCCCATAATCTCTCGTGCTGTGAGGTACCGTATGTGCTCGCCACCAAACGTGTTGCGAATAATGGAGTAGGCTCCTATCCATTCACCACGGTCCTCGATTTCGCCGTCGAAAGGTTCGAAGACAAGCTTGCGATTACTCCCACGAGTATATTCAAACACGTCCCTTGCGCACACCACATCCGCTTCGATGTCCTTAATCATTCCACTTCGATATAAAAGTTGACAGATGCCCGGATACATCAAAACAAACGTAGCGCGATTTTTGAAAGGGAGGTAAACACACTCTTGGATTGCTCCGGGGAACAATCGATATTCTGCGGACGTTAATAAACACGTCGCGAAAGAATTAAAATCACACTCCATAAGCGACGGAGTTTTTAAAACGCTATTGAGCGCAGCCAACAATAACCGACGTGCATCATCTGGGTTCCCGCACAGGCTAGTCATTCGTTTTGAGTTATACGCAAACCATTTTTTTACTTCTTCCTCAAACGCGACAACTTTTTTATCGGCTCCCTTATAAGCAAGGATGTTGCTCATCTCGGCATTACTGGTGCCGCGTACTGGGTTTTGATTCATATTCTATCCTGATTATTAATTACTAATTACATCGGCAAAAAAACATTCAACTTCAACCGCAAAACCAGCATCATTCGGTAGCGGTTTCGTCTGACTCATCGGCTCCTCCTTTGATTGTTACGCGAGCGTAGCTATAGGGCTTGGAGACTTTCTCTTTGAGGTTCACAATGGCACATGATACCGAATACGCTCCGCATTGAGCTTTCTTCAATCCACCCATGGCAAGACGAATCCGGTTCTTAACCAGCTTCTCTTTTTCTTCCAAACCGCGAGCCTGAGACTCAAGAGCCTTTCGCTCCACTCCCCAAGCTTTTAAATCTGTAATTTCTATTGCGAACTCGTCTGGTAATTGCATCGAGCGGTCTTCGAGTGTGGGCCAGATCCTATCTATAATTTTAGAATCCGCAGCGGATTGAGGTGGTGGCGGCACATCCTTCTTTACATGCCACATAAATTTGTCGGCAAGCTGCAAGAGTTGGTCCATGATGCGCGAGTCGTACTGCACATACCGCGCACAAAACTGCTCATGGTCTCCACCGATGAGAGGTGCGATAACAGCTCGCGCGATACCAGCTATGCCCATCTGCCACATCACTTGAATTCTCGGCGCTAACGGGGTGTCGTCTTCCCAATATTGACGACCGCGAAAACTCACGTTTTTACATTCTAAAATAAGTTTCTCGCCGATCTTGCTAGCACTATCTGCACTACTATCAACAGGAGTGATCGTTTCCGTTGCAAAATAATCCGGCGTAGCCGTTGCCCAAGTTATATTATCGTGGCCGTATAGCGTATTACCGTAGGTAATATCTAGTTCCAGCTTACGCTTGCATAACTCAGCAATGGGCCGCTCCATTATCTTACCCCACCACATATGATCGTTCTCGCGATCCGGTAGTTCGCGGCGAGTTTTTACCGCCCACAATTTAAGGGGCGTCCTAAACCTATCGGCTCCAGCAATGCACGCGATATCTCCGCTTCCAATAGTATTCTGTTTTTGCGCAATCCACGCGGCCTCGTTCTCAAGAATATTATCCATTAAAACTTTCATCGCTTCCCCTTACTCTTGTTGAGTAACCCGGCTAAATCATCTGGAGAAAGCTTTCCAGATTTGACTTGTTGCATCGCGCTTCTAAATGCAGAGCCTAAGTCATGACTCGATTCAATGAGCCGCTTAAAATCATTGAGTGACTCTCGATTATCGAACTTTCTCAACTCCTCAACTGAAACTTTAAATTGCTCTGCGAGCGATTTACATGTTTCGTCCGAAGGAAAACGACGACCGAGTTCTATGTCGGACAAAAATGGTGGAGAAATTTTGAGCCTACCTGCGAGATCTCTTAAAGAGATGTTCAGCTTGGTGCGCTCTGCTCGCACGAATTCACCTAATGTATTGATCATATTGTTTGCTTTTGGGTTGTGCTCTTAAATGTCTGGGTGTCCTGTGGCAGAATACTAACTTCGACTTGGGTGGATGTTGGCGCGCTGTCCGACCATGATGGGTGGTGTATATGTACGGAGTAATGGGCATTCTGAATCGACACCCGGATGTCCAAGGTATTTATGGCCACCCCGTGATCTGTTAAGAGTTGTGCGAGAGTTTTAAAAAAGACTTTTGCTTTATCGTCCATATTTTTTACTTTTGTTTAGTTACGCGGCTGCCGAGTTGCCATTAGAATGTTATATCCGCTCGGACTATTAACCTCCTGGCATTGTGGTTGTGGTGGAAGACGGCGCGCTAGGCATGAGAATGATTCCCTCATTCATGAACCAACTCTCTTTGTTGGCTGCATTGGCGTAGGCTTCAAAGGCAAATGCTTGGTCTGGCAGTCCTTGACCCAATGAGGCACGTTGTGCCGGTGAGCCAAGAAAGAAGGCATCCCACGTCGCGCGTTCAAAACTAGGCGGTGCCGCCTTGTCATGATTATATTTAAATAACGAGATGACTTGGGCTTTTTGAAGTGTTCGTTCAACATTTACACGTCCCGCCACCAGACTTGGGTTGGAGCTGATGACGAAGAAGAGGAATGCTATAATGACTAAGAACCCGGCCATACAAACTAAGAGCACACGAGTTGCGAGGGCAAAATTAAAACCTCTATTAAACATAAAGCCTCCTTTTAGTGAGTTGATTCAAGTTTTGAAGCATTTGAAGTCCTTTCACCAATAGTTCTTTCGAGTGCGATTATTAAAGTGTCCAGGCTCTGCGTGGCTGCAATCGGATCGGTGTCTTCCACTAAAGCCCAACTATTACGGTACTGAGTGTCCAGACGAGCAGTAGTCCCGAATATAAAACGCACACTATTACAAACTACCTCCAACCCTTCTTCGTCGTTTGTAAAGATTTCAGTTAAGGTATTAGGAATACCTTGCTCGTCGCGTTTTCCAATAAAGCAGCTACTTCTTTTGAACCCAAGAGACTCAAGTTTTTTTTTGTAATTCATAAAACTACCTCCGTCTGTTTATAATAAATGGGTTCTGATAAATCTCGGCAGCCTCATGCCAGTTTGGGCTTGCCGTTTGAGGACCAAAGAACCCGTATCGCGGGGCCGTGTTGTAAGTGGGGTTGAGTCGGCCAGTGCCGGCGCATCCTGAAAGTAAAAGTGCAAGAATAATTAGAGTTTTCATATTATGCCACCTCCTCAAAACCGATCATTGTCTTAAACTTACGGCCGCACTCTTGAACGAAGAACACTTCAAGGTATTCATCCATCCCAAAAACCAACCACTCACGTCCTTCAACCACTATTTTTTTGTTTATGAATTTTGCCATTTATTGCTCCTTTTATGTTGTGTGTCCTAACCTACAAATATATTATCGTTCCTTTTTCGGAAGAAGGAAAGCTTTTAAAGCTTTTTTTTTACGGGGAAACGAACTTTTTAACTTTCGATAAGGAAAACAGATGGTTGCAGAAAAAAAACTTTGGTACAAACCACTTTACTGTCAACTCAAACATTTGGGGGTTAAAACTGACTACATCGCGTTTAGGCTAGGAATAAGTCGAACCGCACTACGGTTGTGGTTTAACGCCAGGATTTTGGACGAGGAGAGGGCTGGCCGACTGGCCGACTCGCTCGAAGACTTCGCTGCAGACGTTCGCGCGGTCGCTAAAAAACTACGCACAGGATTCAAAAACGAGACAACAAATTAAACCCTTTCTTTTTTTTACGGAAGTAGGCAAATTGGTCCCCGTCGTCTAAAGTTGTAGAGCCAATCAACCAGGAACCCCCATAAATATGCGCGATGAATTATGGATAAAGCACGACGCGAGAAGTAGACTTGACCCTAAAATGGCCTATTTCCTGAAGCTTGAAGGCATGGCAGGTTACGGAATTTTTTGGTCTCTAATCGAAATTCTGCACTATCAAAACAACCACGAGATTGACCTTAATATCGAATTGGTTGGAATTGCTGACCAGCTAAAACTGGAAGAAATTGTGCTCCAAAACGTCGTGCGAAGTTTGGTTAAAAGCAGGCTTTTTAAGCAAGATGGACCCGCCGTTTTTCAATCGCGTTTGAAGCAAGACCAAGCAAAACGAAGCAACAATAAGCAAAATTTAGCAAAAACGCGATCTGAGGCAGGGCGACGAGGGGGGCAAGTACGCGTAAGTAAAGGGAAAAACAAGCATTTTCAGCCCGAAAAAACGCCGATTTTTGACGAAAATTTTGCTTATAAGAACGCGGTCGAAAAACAGGCGTTTTGCTTAAAGCCGATCGGTAATGAAATCAATGAGTTGGAAGCAAACGATAAGCAAAGTCAAGCAAACGCTATAGAGAGAGAGATAAGAGAGATAAGATCAGAGAGAGTAGAAACTAATACTACTAGCGTAGTATTAGATAAGAAGGTGCGTGCCATAATCGAGGTTGTTTTTCCTTCACGATGGGGAGAAAAATCTAAGGCTGGTTTTCAAAAATGGAAATCGTATCGAGCTGAAATTAAAAAACCTCTAAAGACTCCAAGCCTTCAAGCGCAGGTCAACAAGTACGCTGAAGATCCCCAAATGTTTGTGAGACTCGTTGACCGAGCAATTGAAACGGGATGGCAAGGATTGAATCCCCAAATTCCGTTTGGCGATCCGCAGAACGTACCAACTCAAAAAAAATCTCAAAATTTAATTAATCAAGAACTATCCCTAGATGCGGTTCGTTCTGTTTTACAGGATTGTGGTTATGAAGTTGGAAGAGATGGGCTTGATGTTGGGGAAGGCAAGTCTGGTGATGCCGAATTTAACATTAACACCACAGACGATAAGAGCGTGGCATGAATTATTCTCCGAAGATGCTGCTCTAGAATTTCAGGCTGCGTTAAACGGATCGCTCAAACAACCAGGGCGAGCATTTTTTCCGACTCCCGGAGAAGTGAATGCATGTTTGTTAATTCTTAAGCATGGACAAACCCCGCCAGCGTTGGAAGTTTGGGAGTTAATAAATAAGTTTGCTCGTGGCTCAATACCAATTGCGCAAGTTGAGAAACAACTTCAGCACAACCACGCGGCCATTAGCGCGTTGCGACAAGTAGGATATAATACAATTCGGTATTCTAATATTGAAACTGATTTACTTTTCAGAAAAAGGGATTTTGAAAGATTGTACGAAGATGCAGCGAAAAAAAACGAACAGACCACTCGGTTAGAAATAACAAAAGGCGCCGCTGTAAAAATGTTATCAAAGATTAATTCAAAACTTTTAGGGAAACCCACATGAGCGAATCGCATTTTGTACTTTACGCTGAAGGCGGCTGGATTGAAGTCACCAACGACGGCAGTCGGCTGGTGCGCATTGGAACTCAAAACTGGGCTGTTGAGTTAGTTAATGAGCTTCGAGCCAGACCACACGAAGTGTTTCTTGCTGTGCCCTTACCACAGATGGCAGATATGGGATTGCAACCAGTTGTTAAACACAAAACCAAAGTGGGGCCACGATGACGTTCGTAGTCCGCAAAGGAGCATTCCGTCGAGCGCATGGGCACAGTAAACATGCCGCGTGTGTAAATGCTTTGGTGCGTACATCACGACTTGATGTGTTTGCAAAAAGAGATCCTCATGGTTGGATTTGGGCTATCATGCGCTTCCATGGCAATTGCGCCAGCATCCCAAGCACAACGAACAGCCGAATGTTAACCGTGCCACGCCAGCACATTTTAAAACTACTCAACATGATGGTGCAGAATCCTGCCACACGCAGTCACGGAGGAATAAAAAAACTGTTGAACGATGTGCGTGGTCTTCGTGCCTTCATCACCAAGAATCCAGAGCAGATGCAATACCTCGAAGCCATGACGCAACTATTTCAAACGGTCGCAAAAGACAAACCTCTTGAATTTAAAACAGAACCGAAAAAAAGAGCGCTTGTCCTAATGTTTTTAAGTCCAGATCTTAATCGGCACGACTCACACAATATTCCGAAAGCGTTTTGTGATTGGTTACAACAAGTAAAAATAATTGCAAACGATAGGCACGTTGATGCATTCGCGCGACGCAAAACAGATCACGGCATAACCGGACAGAGCACAGATATTATGCTGGTTAGATATCCCGAAGCGAACAAGAGCGTAGACGGCATGATGTCCCAAATGATAAATATCATTCGGTCGATTGAAATGAAGAGTGGTGACATTCCTCCGGCTCAGTTTACCATGGCCTCACAGCACAAAAGCTCAGTTGTATAATCTTTAATGGAGAACAAAAATGAAACCAATAAATGTAAAATGGGACGCCGTAACCAAGGATGCGCAAGGCGCAGATCTGCCAGCTCCACCACAGTACAAAGTTTATGTTGCACAAAATACAGCTGCCTATGGAGCAGCTGCAGTAGTAACTTCTGGACTAGAGGCTACGATAACTCCACCAGTGGTTGGGCTTTGCAAAGCTTGTGTAACCGCATCCGGGCCAGATGCAGATTCCGCACAGTCGAACACATTAACTTTTACGGCGACCCTACAAACTCCGGCAGCGCCAACTAATTTTGCGATAGTACCTTAATGTTTTGTGGGACGGAGTAGAGGCTCGTCCCACAACCAGGATTAATTATGACCACTCCGAAACTCCAAACTCAAAGCAAAATATGTCCGCACATATAAAAACAATTCACGAAAAATTCGATATCGCATTACTCGTTCCTCACGAGTTGAATCCAAAAGATCACACAGCAGATCAAATTGAACACATTGCCACCAGCATCAAAACATTCGATTGGACTCAGCCAATAGTTGCGGATGAAAACAATAAAATTATAATTGGACATGGCCGATGGCTGGCAGCGAAGCAGGCAAACATTACACACGCGCCAGTTTGGATCTTATCGGGGTACACTGATGACGAAAAGAAGATGATGATGGTCTCTGATAACAAACTCAATATGGATACAACTTGGAACTTTGAGAATCTGCAGAAGATCATGAGCGAGATCGACTTCGCTCAAATATCGGCAATCGATTTAAGCCTAAACTTTGATTTTCTGCACAAGGAATTTTCGAATAGCGAAATTTCCGATTTAGGCGAAGATGAAATGATCCTAAAATTTAAACTGATCTCAGACGCTTATTTCAAATGTGTAAACGCACTTAGGGAAATTGACCAAGACCCTTCAAAGGCGCTTTGCTTAGTTTTAAATATTACGGAAGATAATGTTTAATTGGAAAGGGACGGAGCATTCATGGGGGGTAGAGCCTGATTTTAAGGGGACGCTCTCTCTGCACGCGAAGGGCTTAGTGGAGTTACTCAACACTGTAGGACCCAAGGTCGCATGACACTGAACATCGTGGCACTAGTACTCTCGATTACGGCGTTCGTCCTCTCATGCATAAGTTTGTACATGTGTTATCTGATGGCTTTGAGTATAGGAAGATTCAAGCAGCATGTGAACACAGCACTCACTAGTCCATTTCCAGATCAAGTACGCTCGTCACTACGCACATTACTGAGAGAGCACTGACCCACCATGCCAGAACGTACACGTGTCCCATGTGGTTGGCCTGGTTGTGCTCAGTTGGTGGCTCCCAACAGTGGTCACTGCGATGCGCACAAAAAGATGCGATGGGCTAAACAGAATTACGCCAGACGCAGCGACCCCACTGAGGCACAGTTGGATCGGTTCTATTCAGGGAGTACGTGGCAGAGGGCACGCTTGATGTACATCCGTGAGCATCCCCTCTGTGCCACATGTGGTGATGTCGCACGGGTAGTCGATCACGTGGCGCCTCGTCGCCAAGGAGGCGCAGACCTGGACCCAGCCAACTTTCAGTCAATGTGTACGCGGTGCCATGCTCTAAAAAGCGCACAAGATAAAAAGAACCATCCTTAAAACATCCACCACACTGAAGGCGGGGGGTAGATGAATCTCTTACAACTTTTGTAGTAGGGCGCGGGTGTGCACGTGCAAAAAACTAAGCGGGTTTCTTGAGAGTAGTTTTTGACCTGTCGTCAGCTAGTTAACACTGATGCCCCTGTTTTATTCCCAACCCAACCTAAGCCCATGCCTCCAGGAGCCTCCAGGAGCCTCTAGGACGCGATATTCTTGCTTACCCTCGGCATTCCCCTGTCCGACCCTGACAATCGTAAGGCCAGGGCAATGCTTCAGCCTAATGCCAAGCCTGGTGAGGTCTATAACCGACTTTTATAAACTAGTGCACACTTTGTGCGACTCGTGATAGGATCACTTTATGGGCGCTCGCGGACCACAACCAAAACCTAGCTATCTGAGACTCCTTGAGGGCAATCCCTCTGGCCGTCCGTTCAACCCGGCCGAGGCAAAAGTTCCGGTTGTAAAAGAGATCCCATGTCCGGCGTGGTTTAACCAGGCTCGTCAGTATTTGTGGACCGCCGTATGTCGTGAACTGGCTTCCATGGGAGGGCTTTCCACCGTCGATTATCAGATGCTAGTTCTCTATGTTGATACGCTCACAGAGTGCGAGCGTCTAATGCAAAAATTTCAAACTCACGATTCGGTAGCTCCCGTTCGAGGCGCGGGACCATTGGACCAAGATGGAAAACCAACAGAAATAACGAAGGGCATTAAGGCGCTACCTTGGTACGCTCAATTAATGCAACAAAAAACTTTAGCGCTTCGCTTCGCGTCTCATTTTGGGCAAACTCCAAGCGCACGAGCACGTATCGTGTTCCTAGGAAACGGTGCAGATGCAAATCCAAAAGACCCATTCGGTGACTAGTGCTCTGGCGTGGCGCAAAGAATATTACTTCGACCGAGCTGCGGCTCGGCGTGTAGTGCGGTTTTTTTTCGAAAACATTCGGCACACAAAAGGTTCCTTTGCTGGCAAGGCCTTCTTGCTTGAAACTTGGCAACGCAAAGCCACTCGTCGATTGTTTGGTTGGAAGCGCAGAGTGGACGGATCGCGCAAATACCGCACCATGTTTGTGTTTGTTCCACGTAAAAATGGCAAGAGCACTTGGGGTGCTGGTATTGCGCTGTACCTGCTTCATGCTGATGGAGAAATTGGAGCTGAAATAGTTTCTGCCGCTGCCGACACTGACCAAGCAAATGTTATTTTCAGCATTGCCAAAGACATGAACGACGGCTCCTTGTTGCTGACAAAGCGTGGCAAAAGTTTTAGACGCTCGCTTGTCGTGCACGAAACAGGTTCCAATTACAAGGTTATTTCAGCCGATGCCAACACCAAGCATGGTGCCAACTTGCATGGTATTTTGTTTGATGAACTTCATGCTCAGCCCTCGCGTGATTTGTACGATGTATTGAAAACTTCAACCGGAGCACGCAAACAACCACTTGAAATTTATATGACCACTGCCGGATTCGACCGCAATTCGGTGTGCTACGAAGTGTACGATTATGCAAAGCGAGTGCGAGATGGTCTGGTAGTAGACCCCAGTTTTATGCCCTTAATATTTGAGGCAGATGCCACCGATGACTGGACTTTGGAAGCCACTTGGCGCAAAGCGAATCCCAATTATGGGATTAGTATTTTTGCGCAGTACTTTGAAAAAGAAGTTCGTGAAGCAAAAGCAAAACCGACCTACGAAAATACTTTTAAGCGACTGCACTTAAACATGTGGACGGAAAGTGATGTGCGTGCTCTTAACATGAGTAAGTGGCGCGAGTGTGGACAGAACCTACCCTTCGACATGGATTCTCTTGCTGGCAAGCCCTGTTGGATGGGGCTTGACTTGTCCAGTGTAAACGATTTGGCAGCACTGGCACTTGTGTTTCGAGTAGAAGATTTGTGGGTGGTGGTCATGCGCTTTTGGTGTCCGGCTGAAACGCTTAAAGAGAAACTCGCGGCATCGCGTGGCCGCGTGCCATACGATTTATGGGTGAAACAAGGTTTTTTGTCTGCCACTCCTGGGGGCAGAATTGACTATGCGCGTATACGAGCTGAAATAAACTCTCTGTACAACGCCTATGACATAAGAGAAATTGCAGTGGATCCTTGGAATGCTCACCAGTTGTCCGCACAGTTGGAAGAGGAAGATGGATTCACAGTGGTGCATGTGCGGCAAGGTATTTTTACACTGAATGCTCCCACTAAGGAATTCATTTCAGCAGTGTCGGAAGTGAAGTTCTCTCACGGAGCCAACCCAGTCTTAACTTGGAATGCTGGGAACTTGAGTACTGAAGAAGATGCTGCCGGTAACTTGAAGCCAAGTAAGAAGCGCAGTCCTGAGAAAATAGACGGATGTGTTGCCATTATTACAGGTCTGTCAAGAGCGCTAGTAGCGTTAGATGTTTCTAGTGTATACTCTTCTAGGGACTTATTAGTTTTGTAGAAAAGGTGGAAAATACTGATGTCTCTCATAACACGCATTGGTAGCTTATTCAGCAAAAGAGCAGACGATAAACGGTCTCACGATGACGATGACCGTTGGTATTCGGCGTTCATAGCTGAAACCGCATCCGGTATTACCGTAACGCCTGAGTCAGCCTGTGGTACAGCTGCAGTGTACTCGTGTATTAGTGCGATATCCCAAACAATTGCGTGTATGCCTCTTCTAACCTACGAGCGCACATCGGATGGGGGACGTGAAAGGGCGGTGAACAGCCCGTTCTACTTCCTTCTAAACGCGATGCCCAATGACTGGATGACCTCTGGTGAGTGGGTGGAGATGCTGTTGGTCCACTTGCTTTTACGCGGGAACGCTTACACTTTTAAGCTTCGCGATAAGTCAGGAAGGATAATTGCACTGGTTCCACTCAACCCCACGCGCATGACAGTGTACCAGCTTGACGACATGAGTATTAACTACCGTTATGTGTTCAAAAATGGGAGTTCTCGTGACCTCTCGCAGCGTGAAGTAATGCACTTTCGTACCGGATTCACGGATGGTTTAACAGGTCGCTCCCCTATTTCGGTAGCTCGTGAGACGGCAGCTCTTACAATTGCAGCCGATAAATTCACAGGCAAGTTCTACAAAAACGGAGCAAAGCTATCAGGTATTTTAACTCATCCGAATAAATTGGATAAAGCCACCAGCGACCGCATTCGACAGTCGTGGCAAGCGGCACATGGCGGCGAATCCGAAGCTTTCAAGGTGGCAGTTGTTGAAGAAGGCATGAAGTTTGAGCCTATATCGATGAGTGCTCATGATGCGCAGTTTATTGAGCAACGACGCTTCCAGCTTGAAGAAATGGCTCGTATCTTCCGTGTGCCACCACACATTGTGGGAGACCTTTCGCGTGCCACATTTAGTAACATTGAGCAACAAGGAATTAACTTTGTAGTTTACTCTTTGCAGCCGTACATCAAGCGCATTGAGCAAACTTTGATGATGAATTTGTTTGTATCTAAAGTGGGGAACAAAGAACTTTATGCCGAGTTCCTAATTGATGGCTTGTTACGTGGTGACACCAAAACTCGCAATGAAGCTTACGAGATCATGCGTCGCAACGGCATCCTGTCTGCCAACGAGTGGCGGAAGCTAGAAAATATGTCTCCCATCAAAGACATTTCAGGCGACAAGTACTTGGTGGAAATGAACATGGTGTGGCAAGATAAGCTTGGCGAAACTCCACCAGCGGCTAACCCAGCACTACCAGCTCCCGATGCACAAAAGGAAGAACCTACTGTAAAAACTGAGGTGAAATCTCTGCCTACCCCACAAGAAAGAGCACTCGTGCGAGCGTGCTTCTCTAACATCTTGAATCGTCTGATTTACAAAGAAACAGAAGCGTTAGAACGACTGACTAAAAAAGAAAATAATACAGAAAAAATCAATGAGTGGATAACCGAACATGAAAAAACGTGCCGTTCCGCTATCTTCCCTCAGTTGGGACTTTACGCTTACCATCGCTCCATGTACGCAGATGTCCCGTTAAACGACAAAGTGGTGGAGATTCTATGGAATGACTTTTGGAAAAAGAGTCGCGAGCCATCTTATGCCTCTGTGCAAGAGCGCTCAGCTACGTTATCAAACATTCTATGTGAATCGGTAGAAGCGATTTACGACGCAGAGCCGAAACTTTTACCCGGAACTAACCATGAGGAATATCGAACAGCGTAAGCAATTACATTTTGAAACCAACACCAAGCTTGAAGTTAGAGCCAAGGACGGCGAAGCCAAGAAAATCGTAGGCTACGCTTCCGTGTTCAATCAAATAACAAACATCGGGTACTTTGATGAGCGCGTGGCACCTGGTGCTTTCACTCGTTCCCTTACCGAGCGTCCTGACGTACGGGCACTTTGGGACCACGATTCTTCATTCCCAATTGGGCGTGTTGGAGCTGGTAGTCTTGAGTTAAAAGAGGATGGCACGGGATTGTATGTTGAAATCACTCCACCTGATACCCAAGCTGGCCGCGATACGCTGGAACTTGTGCGCACAGGGCACATTACTGGCATGAGTTTTGGATTTATGCCCATGCCCGATGGCGCCGACTGGTCAATTGTGGAAGGACGCGAAGTTAGAACCCTCACAGATGTAGACCTGTTTGAAATTTCAGTTGTTACCTTCCCAGCCTACGAGGGCACAAGCGCTGAAGCGCGCAGTGCCACACTAAGCCCAAAGCTTTCAGGAACTTTTGTTGAACCTGCTTCGATTTTTGAAGTAAGGTCAAACGAGCTTAAGGCTTCGAGGGAGGCAAAATTGGTGCGTCAAAACGATGGACTAAAAAAACGCATTGCATGGCTGGAAAAAAGCAAGTAACCTAAAAAAAGAACCTCTCGGTATTTTTGGTTCAAGTCCTTTGATTTGAGCTGGCCGTGCCGAGAATCCACTTTGGTTCCTCAGTTCCTTTGAACCTGGTACCGCGTGGCACACATACGTCAGTCCTTTAACGTGTTGCGCGCGCATATTCGGGTACTTTTCATTATCGGCGCAACTTAACTAACCAACTTGATTGGAGCATTGCGCTTTATGACATATTTACAAAAACAACAGGCTCGGCATAAAGAAATTCTTGCCGAACTTCGTAAAATTCAGAACAAAGTATCTGACGAGAATCGGGAGATGCCGGCTGAAGAGCGAACTTCTTTTAACGCACTTGAAAAGGAATACGACGTTGTGTCGGAGTCCATTACACGTGAAACCCGTCTTAACGAACGTGAATCTGCTGCTGGTGGGCGTTACGAGTCTGCTCCTGCGGTTGAAAATCGTGGCAAGTCTGGCGACGGAGAAGAAGACCGTTCCAAGGAGTCAAAGAAATCCAGTGGGCCATTCAAAAGCTTCGGCGAGCAGCTTCAACAGGTTATTCGTGCTGGTTCTCACGGAGGACGAGTTGACCCAAGACTGCTTGAAGTTCGTGCCGCGACGGGAATGAATGAAGTAAATCCCGCTGAAGGTGGGTTCCTTGTGCAGAACGACTACAGCGAGAAACTTAGCACTGGTGCCTATGACACTGGTGTTCTGAGTTCTCGTTGTACTCGACTCCCAATTGGCGCTGGCAAGAACGGTATCAAGCTTACCATGATTGATGAAACTTCTCGTGTAGATGGAAGCCGTCAAGGTGGAGTGCTTGCATATTGGGCAGGCGAGGCAGAGCAAAAAACTAAGAGCAAGCCAAAACTCAGACAAATGGAGCTAACTCTTAAGAAGTTAATCGGATTGATTCCAATCACCGACGAGCTTCTTGAGGATGCAACAGCGCTTGAGTCATGGGTTAACCAGCTCTTTTCTAAGGAATTTGGATTCCAGATTGATAACGCCATCGTACGCGGTAGTGGAGTAGGTCAACCTCTTGGATTCTTAAATTCACCTGCACTCGTGACCCAGGATGATGAAGCCACTCAAGCGGCTGCGGTAATTAACTGGAAAAACATTGTTAAAATGTACTCACGTCTCCCTGCTGCTTCGGCAAGCAAGGCTGCGTGGTATTACAACAGCGAAATCTTTCCAGCCCTCGCCACTATGCAGTTTGATGCTGGTGCAACGTCTGGCTCGGTACCTCTGTTCATTCCTGCAAATAGCGCTGCTGGCAACCCACAGAACTCCTTGCTTGGACTGCCTTTGATACCAATTGAGCAAGCGTCTGCACTTGGCACACCAGGAGACCTTATCTTGGCTGATATGTCCGAATATCTCTTAATTGAGAAGGGTGGCATACAGTCAGCGATGAGTATTCATGTTCGGTTTGAGTACGACGAGTCGATGTTGCGATTCGTGTTCCGAACTGACGGACAGCCAATGTGGAGAGCGCCACTTACTCCGTTCCTAGGTACTGCAACTAAGTCACCTTTTGTCGTACTCGATACGCGAAATGGTTCGTAGTCTTAGTTGATAAGTAACCTTTAAATTGAGTAAATCTTAGGAGAATTGTTTTATGAGTAATATTAATACTGAAAGTAAAGTTATACAGGGGCTTGCTCCTGTAGCTGACGCTTTTGCGGGATCGATTGTATCGACTGCCGTGAATATGAAGACGTTTAGCAGGGCGAATTTTTTCGTCATTAAGGGCGTTGGGACTACTGGTACCAGCACTGTCACGCTTACCAAAGCTACTGACGGAAGTGGTACCACGGAAGCTGCCATCCCCTTCTACTACAGAAGGATTACGAATGCTGGCGTTGCTGGTGCTTGGACTCTAGCTACTACCACTGGTTTTACAACCACGGCCGGCAGCGCAGAGACATATGAGTTGGCAATTACAGACCAGATGGAAGGACTCGCATTAGGCGATAAGCCTTTTGTCCGATTGAAGGCAACGGAAGTTGTTGACAGTCCCGTTCTTGGGGGCGTCATGATTGTGGCTTCTGGTGGAAGATATGGGCTTAGTGGCTAAGTGTTAAGTCACTTGAGCGTGCCGTCGATTGTGGCGGCACGCTTTTTACTCTAAAGGCTACATGGCAGAAGTTTGTGAAGTCCGGTTCTATAAAGACGTACACCACGAAAATACCTTTTTCCGAAAAGGTCAGCTTTATGTTTGTGAAGTCGAGGAAGCGAAATCGTTAGTTCGAGCAAATGTCGCTTCCATCGTTGAAAGAGTTACCGCATCTAATCCAGAAAGTGCCTTTGAGCGCATGGAGAGAAGAGACAAATGAGTGATGTTTATTACATTACAACACCTCCTTCGGGCTTGGTTATCTCGCTCGCTGAGACTAAGAAACATCTCCGTGTAGATGATTATGCGGCTGGTGCTCAAGCCTCTAAGACTTTCGGTAGTGGTAATTCCCTTTTGTTATTGACTGCAAAGTTTGACGGAATCTCTTCCAACGGATGGCAGGCTGTAATAATCAACGGCGGTAACGATACCCCACTTTCTGTATCTTTTGCTTCAGACATTTTTACCATCAATCTTGCCACTAGCTCAGGCGGTGTTGCCACAAGCACTGTGAATGATGTGATTGCGGCACTACTAAACTCTCCCCTTATTGCCCAAAAAATAACGGCCACGCAAGGTGCTGGCAATGGTACAGGACTGCTTGCAGCGGCGACTGTTGCGTCCTTTAGTGGTGGCGTGGACGGATTGAGTTACGAAGACGACTACGTTACCACATTGATAATGGTAGCTCAGGGCCAAACTGAAACACTACTTCGCAAAAGACTTCTTACTCAAACTATGACCAAGCGTTTACGGTCTTTTCCTTGCTCCAATGACTATTTGAAACTTGATTGGGGGAACGTGCAAAGCGTAGATGAGGTGCGTTATTATGACCAGAATGACGCTCTTCAAACTCTAAGCGCCCCATACTCCATTTTTAAATTGGATAATAAGAATGTCCCTGCCTTGATGGCACTTAGTCCTGGGCAATCCTGGCCTTATGTGAACACGTACAGACATGCACCAGTGGAAGTGGATTTTATTGTGGGATATGGCGACGATGGCGACTCGGTGCCTTTTGAAATTCGGCACGCCATGAAACTCATGATTGGGCACTGGTACACGAACCGTGAAAGCGTGCAAGTGAATCCAGGTATTACAGCTCTTATAATTCCACAGGCTGCGGAATGGTTGTTGGCTTCGCATCGTGACTTTAGATTTTAACGGAGGCAATAGGTGGCATTCGGGTTCCCTCAAGCAGTGGCAGGAAAAAGAGACAGGAGAATTTGGCTCCTGCAAGCCACCACTACGTTCAATGAAATGAATGAGCCAGTGGAAAGCTTCGCGCGTAACCGTCAAATGTGGGCCGAAGTAAACCACATTTCGATAGCCGAAAAGTATGATTCAAATAGCTCGCGTGCTGTAAAGCTTACCAATTTTCGCGTGCAGTATTGCACGGACGTGAGCGAGAGAGATCGCATCGAGCACGACAATCAAGTGTATAAAGTGCTGGGCATAACCGAGCTTGGAAGGCGAGAGCTTACCGAGATTGCAGGTGAATATGTGGAGGGCTTGGCACCGTGAGCATAACCATAGAGATTCCTCAACTAAAGAACTTCGCCAAAGGACTCCAAGATTTACCGGAGAAGGTGGCACGCAACATCCTGGGTAGTGCGCTTAAAAAAGCTGGGCGTCTTTTAGCCGACCGTACTCAAAGCATCGTACCGAGGCATTCTGGGCAGTTGCAAAAAAGTATTGCTGGACGTGCTAAAAAAATCACTGAAGTGGAGCGAGCTTACTATGTTGAGACTCCTCTTTTTTACGCTCCTTTGATTGAATACGGCCATAAGTGGGTAATTAAAAGAGGGAACAAAGTTATAAAGGCTGGCAACAAAGGGCCAGCACCTTTTATGCGACCCGCGTTTGATTCCACCAAGGAAGAGATTCAGAATTTAATCGCCACAGATATTGGTAGTTCTGTCGCAAAACAATGGAAGAAATTAGGCAATGGCTGAAGCAGAAGTTGGACTTATTAACAAACTGCTGGCAACCGCGCCGTTGACTGCTTTAGTGAGCACACGGATTTATTTTGCCGAAGCACCAGAACCACCAACACTTCCATACGTCACGATGACACGCATAGATGCACCTCGTGTGCACAGTCTTACTGGACCGAGCGGTTTGGCTGCTGCAAGAGTACAGATTGACGTGTACGCTAAGAGCGTGAAGGCAGCGCGTGCCATTGGAAAGACCATACGTGAAGCCATCGACGGATTTAGGGGAATACAAAGCGGAGTAAACCTTCAGGGCGTCTTACTACTGGACGAAATGGACGGATACTCCGATTCGCTGGAATTGAGACGTGTTACACAAGACTATCGCGTGTGGTACAACGAGTAGGATATTTCACATTATTTAATTAGGGAGAATATTATATGGCAGCAACAGAAGGAACTTCGGGATTTGGAACACTGCTTCAACGGGGCGACGGCGGTGTAGGAGCTGGCACAAAAGCTTCTAAAATCATCGGAACCAGCAATGCACAGCTTAAAGTTCTGGCTAAAACAGCTGGTGTCTATGGCAATGCGTTGACTTTCGGAATTGTGGTATCAGGAAATAGCACAGCTTACAGCCAAGTTATTACTCAAACGTCAGTTCTGATTAACGCAGCCACGGACTCTGGTGGCTTGTCAACCACTACCGTTCTGCAAGCAATTGCGAATCTCTACGCAAGCGCAACGTTCGATGAATTCTTTGATGCCAACATAAGTACAGGAACAGGAGCAAGTGTCATCGTGGCTGGTACTTCAGCGGTTCTTAGCGGTGGCCTGGCAGGAACAGAGGTTTTTACAACTCTTGCCGAAATCACCAACATCAGTGGACCTGGTGTTAAGTTGGAGCTTATTGATGCAACGCACATGGCGTCACCGAATGCGTTCCGTGAGTTCATTCCGAGCTTGCTCGATGGTACTGAAATCAGCTTTGATTTGAATTACCTTCCAGGTAACGCGAACCAAGGTGGACTTCGTTCCGACCAATTAGCCAGACTCGTTAGAAATTACCGCATTGTTTGGACTGATACCGCCGCATCTACCGATAGCTTTGCTGGGTACGTGACGGATTTTACGCCGTCTGCAAAAATTGATGATAAGTTGATGGCGAGCGCAACTATCAAAATCACGGGGCCGATTACCCGTCTTTAATACATAACCGTAGCGAATAGAGGCGCTACTTATATGACAAATGCAAAACAGGCATCACCTGCAATCGTAGTTGACCTTGACCGCAAACGAAACTTCGTACTTGACTTAAACGCTTTCTGTGAGCTGGAGAAGCGCGTTGGAAAAAGTTTATTCAAGTTAATTAAGTGGGATGATATGGGCGTTAATGACCTTCGGTACCTATTGTGGGCCGGATTACTCACTGACGACCCATCTCTAACACTTGAAGACTTTAGCAAGATGGTGTCAATGCAAAAGCTTCAACAGTTTGCGCCGATGATAAATGAAATGTTGGGACGCACCATGCCACCTGCTGAACCTGCGAAGGAGGGCGATGCCGAAAAAAAGGAGCAACCGACCGCATAGAGGATTCAGAAATCAACTGGCTCCTAATGTGGTCGATTGCGGTTTATGACTATGGGCTTACGGATGAGCAGTTTAAAAGATTGACACCTATACAGTTTCACTACCTGGGGAAACGATTTGATGCCACCAAGAAGCATCAAGATCTTGGGTTTGGAATTGTAGCAAGTACCATCGCCAATGCTCACCGTGACCATTCAAAACAGAAAAAACCCTTCGTCGCGCAGGACTTTATGCCAGTGTATGATACCCCAAAGAAGAAGACTGGCAACGACCTGAAGCAATACTGGGACACGATGGTGCGTCCACACGCAGATGCGGCTGAGAAAGCACGCGAGAAACTTCGTCGTCGTGGAGGCGACGAATAATGGCAAAAGAAGTAGCCACCCTATTTGTAGAACTACGCGGTTCCTTTGCAAAGTTTTCAGCTGACATGAACCAAGTCTCGAAGACCTTTTCGGGGCTTGGGAAAAATGTTGAGCGAATCGGTAAACAATTTACCTCTGCGTTTACGGTACCACTTGGCTTGGTGGGTGCGGCTGCTATTGCTGCC
>Ga0163144_10002662_pt1 | contig 40871 bp, 39 predicted proteins | sample OliLak19BULKMAT1_FD_123175 | JGI IMG/M metagenome (GOLD analysis project Ga0163144, IMG submission 123175) | Freshwater microbial mat bacterial communities from Lake Vanda, McMurdo Dry Valleys, Antarctica - Oligotrophic Lake LV.19.BULKMAT1 | ecosystem: Environmental > Aquatic > Freshwater >...
CGTCTTGGACGCGACTTCCTTCACCATCTGCGCGCCCATGTTCTCGAACTTGTCTTCGAGTTCGATTTCCTTGGCGACGGACACGCCGTCCTTGGTCACGGTCGGCGCGCCGAAGCTCTTCTCGAGCACGACGTTACGACCCTTCGGGCCGAGCGTCTGTTTGACGGCATTGGCCAGGATGTTGATGCCGCGGGCCATGCGCTGGCGGGCGTCATCGGAAAAACGGACTTCTTTAGCTGCCATTGTTCAATTCCTCAAAAATTCTAGTGGTTCGGGTGCCGGTCTCAGGCCAAAACCGCCATGATGTCGTCTTCACGCATCACGAGGTATTCGACGCCGTCGACCTTCACTTCCGTGCCGGAATACTTGCCGAACAGCACTTTTTCGCCGACCTTCAGGTCGAGCACGCGGACCTGACCGTTCTCGAGCACCTTGCCGTTGCCGACGGCAACGACTTCGCCCCGGATCGGCTTCTCGGCGGCGGAGTCAGGGATCACGATGCCACCTGGCGAGGTCTTATCTTCTTCCAGGCGTTTGACGATAACGCGGTCATGCAAAGGACGGATCTTCATGGTCTTTTTCTCCTTGAAGACTGAATAAGTTGATGTATTTGTTTACAAAGAGGGAGTGTTATTAGCACTCTCCATCGAGTAGTGCCAAATGATATGGCGTTGACCACCCGATTTCAAGGCGAACGCGTCGCCCCGCGCGCGAAGGGCATTGCCCCGTGGCGGCTGGCGGTCGCCGGTCTGCTGCTCTTGCTCAGCGTTGGCGCGGGCGCCCGCGATCTCTGTGCTTTCACGGCCGGCGATTTGGCGGTCGTGACCCGCGACACGACCGCGGACGGCGGTGGCGGTGTCGAAATCGACGTCAGCGAAGGTCCTCTGGTGCTGGCCCGGGTGGCGATACCCGCGGCGGCCGGCGCCAGCGGTTGCTGGTCGACGGATCTCGACGTCGATCGCCGCTTCGACATCCTGTTGGGCCTGATCCAGGATGAAGGCGCTCAGCCGGCGCGGCTGGTGCGTTTCGAGTGGACCGGCAGTCTGCTCGAGTCGATCCCAATGGCAATGCTGGACGCCACGCAGAGCACAGGCTACGCGGGCGAAGAGGTCGTCGAGGTCCGGGGTCAGTTGCTGATTCGCAGTTTCGCCGTGCGCGATGCCGAGGGCGCGCCTGGCGAAAGACGCTATTTCCGCTACGCGCCAGACACCGACGTCTGGGTAGCCTTGCTCGCGCTAAAGCGCAGGGGGGCGCTGGACGATAGCAGGAACAGGCCCGGAGCGTATATTCAAGGTCCAAATTCGTGAACTCGCTCACGGTGCTGGCATGGTCCCCGCTTGAGGCGCTATCGCGCTGCATGTTGACGGGCTATATAGGAAGTGACCTAACAAGGAAAGGCCGGTCCAGGCCTGACGACAGTTATGGCTTTCGATATCCAAGACCTCAGTGACTGCGTACAGCCCTTCCTCGCGCATTGTCATCGCCGCCGATATCAGGCCAAGTCCGCGATCATCCGACAAGGTGATCGCGCCGGCGAACTCTTCTACATCATTGCCGGATCCGTCACGGTTCTGCTCGAAGACGACAAGGGGCATGAAATCGTGCTCGCGTATCTGAACAGCGGTGAATTCTTCGGTGAAATAGGCCTGTTCAGCGAAGACGAAAGTCGTTCGGCGCTGGTGCGCGCGAAAAGCGAGTGTGAAATCGCGCAGATCAGCTACACGCGCCTGAAGCAGCTGGGTGACCTCTACCCGCGGTTGCTCGTCTGCATGACGGCGCAGATTGCGCGCCGCCTGCGCGCCACCAACCGCAAGCTCGGTGACCTCGCGTTCATGGATGTCTATGGTCGCGTGGCCCGCACGTTGCTCGATCTCTGCGAACAGCCCGACGCCATGACGCATCCCGATGGCATGCAGGTGCGCGTGACGCGCCAGGAACTGGCCCGTCTCGTCGGCTGTTCGCGCGAGATGGTCGGCAAGGTGCTGAAAGAGATGGAGGACCAGAAGCAGGTCGCCGTCACCGGCAAGAATATCGTGCTGGTCGGCATCCGGCCACGTCCGCTGCCGGCACCGCGGCTTGCTTACATCTAATGCTGCAGAGGTCGCTGTGGTCGGGGCACTCGGCGCGTGACGCCCGACACCGGCCAGCCGGTCACGCTATCTCGGTAAAGCCCGCCCGCAAGGCCTGACGCCGCAGCGCCAGCGCACGTGACAACGCAATAGCCTGTACTGCCTCCGCATCGTCTTCTCCGGCGCAGATCCTCGACTCGCGCAGCAGTTCTTCGAGCATTTCGATTTCCGCCAACAACGCCCAGCGCGCCGTCATCTCAATTGGAGCCGACATGGTGATCCACCTGATGTCCGATTACCTGATCGCACCCTAAGCGTTGATGATGACGTTTTCGTGTCGGCGTCCGGCGGTGGCTGCCGGCATTTGTCGTAGAATTGAAACAGCAGCGCAGTATCTGGATGACTAATCCACCACGACCCCAATATAATGTAGCAACCACCGATGCAAATGGATGAAGTCGCGGCCCCGTGAAGAGCATTCTCCGCCGTTGCAGTTCGCGCCGCGCGGCCGTCCGAGTGCCGCTGCTGGCGTGTCTGCTGTTGAACGCACCGCTGACACTGGCCGCCGATCTGGCGTCCGCACTGGCGGCGCTGAATCGTGGCGATTACACCACGGCAATCGCCGACCTCGACGCGCTGGCCGGCCAGGGCGATCCCGTCGCCATGACCCGCCTGGCCACGCTTTACCAGCAGGGCAAGGGCGTCTCTAAAGACACCACGCGCGCCGCGATGCTCTACGAGCAGGCTGCTGCGCGGGGCAATGCGGACGCGCAATACAACCTTGGCAACCTGTATCTGCTCGGCGAGGGTGTGCCGCAGGATGACGACTGGGCCTTCACCTACTACCGAGAGTCCGCCAGGCAGGGCCACGCGAAGGCGCAGAAGAATGTAGCCGAGTTCTACCGCGCCGCCGGTCTTGCCCCGCCGCCTGACGAAGTCACACCGCACGCGGCGTCGGAGCCTGCGCTCGAGCTTGCCGTGACCAATCCTGCGCCACCCATGGAGGCGGCCGCAGTGGCATCGCCTGCCGCTGCACACGAGGATGACGAATCAACCAGACCCTACGCGCCGTCGGCGCCGCCGCCAGCAGCCTATTCGCAGGATGAACTGAATGCGATGCAGATTGCGCGCAAGCACGGCATTCGAATTGCGGAGGCCGGCATACTGCCGGCCACGTCCCCGCCGGCCATGGTGCCGCGTGCGGCCCCCGATCGGGCCGGCCAGAGGACGTCGGCGGGCTCGGCCACCGCCAACCCGTACGACCTCTCCGGCGCCAAGGCACTGATCGCCGCCGGCAAGCCGTCAGATGCCCTGCCGCTGCTGGAAGTCGCGGCGAGCCAGGGAGATGCCGAAGCCCAGTTTCTGCTGTCCCAATTGCTCGTGACGCTCAGCAATGGTCCGCAAGATAATGCGAGCGCGCTGTCCTGGTTGCAGCGTGCTGCGGCGGGTCGTTTTGCGGATGCGCAGTTCCTGCTCGGCGCACGTTATGAACGTGGCGAAGGCGTCATGCCTGATGAAGCCGAAGCGGTGACCTGGTACCGCGCTGCTGCGCGTCAGGGCCATCCGGAAGCAGCCGAACGCCTGCGCGCGATTTATCGCGATGCCGGCGTGCCCATGCCCGAAGACTTCGTGCCGCCGGCAGCACAGGGTCGCCAGGGTGCCGTGGCACCGATGAGTACGCAGGTCAATTCAGTGGTCGTTCTTTCCATCCGCCGCCAGCGCCCATGCACCCAGCACGCGTACTCGTCGCCAACCGTTTAAATCTCGAACGCCCCGGAACGTTGACTGATATGGGTTTCTATCGCGCTTTCGTTCTGCCGCAGTTGCTCGGATTCAGCGAACGCTTGGCCAGCATGGAGCTCGTGCGCCAGCGTGCGGTGGAATATGCAACCGGCCATGTGCTGGAAATCGGCGTGGGTCTCGGACCAACCTTGCCGTTCTACCATCCTGAAATCACATCGCTGACGACGGTCGATCCAAATTCCCGGTTCAATGCCCGCGTGCGGCGGCGACTGCGGCATCTGCCGTTTCCGGTCGACATGCGTGAAGGCTGCGGCGAACAGTTGCCGCTGAAGGATTGCACCTTCGATTGCGTCGTATCGACATTCGCGCTGTGCTGCGTTGGGGATGTGGCGCGTGTGCTGACGGAGATTCATCGCGTGCTCAAACCAGGCGGCCGTGTGTTGTTTGCCGAACCAGGGCCGAGCCCGGACGCCGATATTCTGAAGTGGCAGCGTCGATTCGCCCGGCTGCAGGGCCTGGTGGTCGACGGTTGTCGGGTCGATCGGTCGCCCGACACCGCCTTGCTGGCGGCGGGCTTCGAACTGAAGCGACTCGAGGTGACTTATCTCGAAGGTCTGCCGAAATCGCTCGGCTGCGTCTACACGGGCATGGCGGGCAAACCGCTCTAGGTCCTGTGGTTGATGGGCTCTGCGGCCGCCGTCCGCGGATTTGCGTGCGCGCCTCGCAGCGACGAACGCCCTCGCAGATCCGCGCGCTGCCGTTCAGACCGCGATCAGCGGCGCTGACATCGACGGCCGGCCAGGCGGAGACACCCTCGGCGCGAACTCCCGCAGCGCGCGTTCGAACTGCCGCAGTTGCTCGCGCAGCAGCGGCAACTGATGTTTGAGTTTCAATTCCATGGCCTCGAGTTCGTGCCACATCGAAGGCAGGCGCTCGGCCAGCCGGGCGCTTGAATCATCGAGTCCGTGTTTGAGGACTTCATTGAATAACCGGATGCTGTCGAGCAGAGGCTCAAGCATTGACTCATTGAACACGGTCGCCAGCTGCGCCTGAACTGGCGCCGCCGCATGCGTCACGTGCATCAGCGTCAGCAGCAGCAAGGTGACGGTAACGTGGGCCATGGGGCTGCTGCTCAGGCGCGCTTCCCGACCACTTTCGGGCCGCTGAAGAGCACGAGATCCGGCGCGATGATCTTGCCCATGCGCACGACGCGCTGCCATTCCTCGTCGGTGAGATCGGGGCGATGATGCTCTTTAATGTCGGTGGCCACCTCGGTGAAGCGTTCAATCTGCTCGGTGATGTAGTAGACCTCTGCGAGGCGCAGCCTGGCCTGAAAATTCCGCGCATGGGTGGCAATCACGTCACGCAGCAGCGCTTCTGCTTCCGCGTAACGGCCATGGGCAATGTTGGCGTCGATGGCGACTTCCCGATCGCGTTCCGGCGAGCCCGTCAGTGACGATGCCGGTAGTACGTCCAACGTCTGCTTCAGTGTCGATACAGGCGCCGGTTCAACGGTGATATCAAGACTGGCCGGAGCCGGAGCCGCTTCCGCCCGCGGTTTGCCGGGGCTCTTGCGATCGAGCAACCCCCTGATCTCCGATTCCATCCGGATTCTGTTCTCCGCCTTGCGCGCGACTTCCGCCTTGCGACCCGCCTCCGCGGAGCGGCCGGATGCGACCGAAGCCCGCGTGCGGCGTGAGGCCATGAAACGCCCAAGCACCCGGCATGTCCAGATGCCCAGCGCGATAGCAAACAAGGCCGCAATTGCATACCCGGCCCATTTCGCCAACAGGCCACTGTCAGTCAGGGCCGGCGCCGGTGTCGACTCGAACTGCGCAGGTTTGGTCGCAGGCTGTCGGGTGACGGCGGCAGCGATCACCGTCTGCGTGACGACCGGTGCTGGCTTGGGTGCTGCGCCTGGTGCTTCAACGCGCGTCGGGCTTTTCTGCGGTACGGCGGCCTGTGCGTCTTTGTCGATCAGACCGGCGGACAACCTCGATGTTGGCTGACCATACCTGGCGCGGATGGCCGCGAACTTTGTGTCGAGCGCGGCAAGCTTTGCCGTGAGCGCGGCGTCACGTGAGTTGCCGTCACGCGTCGTGGCAGCGATCGCCGGGACGACGGGCGTCTTTGTCCCGACGACATCTTCTGCCAACAGTCCATCGATGGCATCGGCCGACAGTGCAAACGCATCCTGTTCTGCAGCGGACGCTTCGGCTGCTTCTTTGACAGCTGTCGCGGACGCGTTGTCATCAGCCGTTGCTGCGGCAGCGGCTGCGGCCGGACCGCCGGACGTGCGTACGGTTGCTGAAGGGAGCGCCGCTGATGTCGGCATCGTCAGCATGACGCCCGCGCGTAGCCGATCGGCATTGCCACCGATGAACGCTGTCGGATTCAGGGCATGCAGATCGTTCATCATCTGTTGCACGTTGCCGCCACGCGCAAGCCGGCGTGCAATCGTCCACAATGACTCACCAGACCGCACCGGTCCGTATGCGTTGTCTGGGCGCACGGCAGCCGCCGTCATGCTCGTATCGGCGTGCATTGCACGCGGACGTGCGATAATCCGAGGCACCATACGCACGGCGCGCATGTTCAACAGACGCAGCTCGTAACGACCGACGACGGCGCTGCGCGCGGTCTCGACGCGCAAACGAAACTGCAGCTGTTTAACCGCGATGGGTGTGGTGCTCTGGAGGTGGATGAACGATCCCGTCGCCAAGTGTTCGACAGTCGCACGAATATCGTTCAGCGCAGGATCATCAGCGACGCGTCGCACGAAGACATCAGGCAGCAGTTGTGCGCCCTTGATCGCGTCGCGTTCCGCCGGTGCAAGATACAGGGGTACCCAGGCGTCGAGGCGTTCGCCGACGGCGCCGTTACCGGTGATGTTACCGAGGCTCAGCGCAGGCGCAAGCGGAGCGGCCGCCACGCCAATCAGGAGCAGAAGGACTTTTCCGAAGATGTTCATTTGACCTCCGGGATCGGCAACCGGGCCAGCGGCAACTGCCTAAAAAGCCTATCCATTTCTGTAGTCTCTTGCTATCAGACAAGACAAACTCGCGCACGGGCAACAACTTACCTACAGGAATAGCGGCTTATCATGGCCAGAACTTCATCCGGGTCGCCGGCGACCCTGTTCGGGAGCGCTTATTTTGAGCGCTTCTACGGCAACCGCGAGACGCGGGTTTCGACACCCGCAGACAACGCGCGACTGTGTCGTTTCATCAAGGCATATGCCGACGCGATCGAATGTCGCGTGACACAAATACTTGATGTTGGTGCGGGCACTGGCCGCTTTAGACAACCGCTCCAGCGACTGTTCAGGGATGCGCAGTACACCGGCATCGATGTCAGTGAATATGCGTGTGCGAAGTATGGTTGGCAGCGACGTTCGATCGTCGACCTCGATCGTGGCAGTTATGATCTCGTGATCTGCCATGACGTGCTGCAATATCTCGATCATAAGCCCGCCTCACGCGCGACCGAACGGCTCGGCGAGCGTTGTCGTGGGCTGTTGTACTTCTCCGCGTTGACACGTGAAGACTGGGCAGCGAATTGCGATCAGTCATTGACCGATGGCGCTGTTCATCTGCGCAGCACGCGCTGGTATCGGCGAGCACTCGGCCACGCTTTTCGAAATCTCGGCGGCGGTTTGTTCGCACATCGGGATGCGCAGATCGTCACGTATTCCTTACATGCGATTGACTGAGTGAAGTTCCATCACCAGGGACTGGATGTCAGCACTTACGAATGGCCCCCGTTGCGGGCTCATGCCGCAGCGGGGGCCTGCACATGCCCGGTTCCGGGTGACCTGCTGTCCACGCGATCCTGATCGGCGTGCGGCGTGATCGGAGGTCAGCACCGCGCCCCGGCGCGGTCTGTCGTCGCCGGCATCAGGCCTTCATCGGCACGAAGTCGAGTGCGGCGCCGTTATTGCACCAGCGCTCGCGGGTCGGGTCGGGGCCGTCGTCGAAGACGTGGCCTTGATGCCCACCGCAGCGCACGCAGTGATACTCGGTTCGCGGCAGGAAGATTTTGAAGTCTTTCTTTGTGGCGAGGTGGCCGACGATATGCGTGAAGAAACTTGGCCAGCCCGTGCCGCTTTCATATTTCATCTCGGCGCTGAAGAGCGGTAGCCGACAGGCGCGACAGACGAACAACCCCGGGCGCTTTTCGAGATTCAGATGGCTGGAGAAAGGGGCTTCGGTATCCTCTTCGAACAGCACCGCATAGCTGTCAGCTGGCAGGGTCTGGCGCCATTGCTCGTGCGCGCGTTTAAGTGGTGTCTTGTCCAATGTCACGTTGGCCTCGGCGGCGAGGAAGTCCCGCCAGCGGGCCTGGATCTCGGCTGCCGGCCCCGCATCACCGGCAGGCGGCGGGGCCGCCCGGCTCAGGTGGGCAATAGTCAGCACGGCGGCAGCAGAGACAGAGGCGGCCAGCAGGAAACGGCGCTTGTTCATGATCATGCTCTTGCCTGATAACGTTGATACCGGATTGGAGGCCACCGGCGGCTTTAAGTTCGGGCCCTCATTCAGCCCGCCCCAGCGTGTGGCGGCGTGGGCAGCGTCTGCTGATCCAGGTAGGTCGCGAAATCGACCCGGTCACTGCTCTCCAGCGCCTTCTGCTCGGCCAGCGATTCCTCGGCCAGCCCTTTGAAGTAGTCACGCAGCCCCGAGCGCAGCGGATTGTCCCGGAAGTAGGCCTCATGCCCTTGGGCGATGTTCAGCGTGTAGTCGAAGAAGGTCATTTTCTGCTCGCGCAGTTCCCGCAGGATGCGCGCCGAGGGCAGCTGATCGAGGTCACCCAGCACGGCACGTTGCTGCTGCAGCGCGTGCATGTAGTGCGGTGCGTCCGCGCCCTCGTCGAGGATCGCGCAGATCGGCTCCAGCCCGCTGAAAATGTCTTCGGCCCACACCGCCAGAGGCACGCGTTGGCCGTCCATGATCAGGTCGAGGCCGGGCTCGCGGCCACGCATCGCAACGGTCAGTTCGTTGTACTCGATGCCCCACTGCTCGGCATCGGAGATCTGCGGGCTGTCGGCGATCAGGCAGAAGATGAGGAAGGCCTCCAGAAAACGCAGATGCTCTTCGGCGACGCCCGTCGGCCCGAAGCTGTACACATCGAGTGCCCGCATCTCCACATACTCGACGCCACGCTCGCGGAGCGCGGCGCTGGGCCGCTCGCCGGGACGGGTCGTGCGTTTGGGCCGCATGTAGCTGTAGAACTCGTTCTCGATCTGCAGGATGTTCGTGTTCAGCTGGATGCGGCGCTCGCCGTCGTAGAGCCCGATGACTTCGTACTCGGGATAGGGCGTGGCGATGGCGCGGCTGAGGCTGCGCACGTAATTGTCCAGATCGTCGTAGGCAATGTTGAGCGCGGCCTGATTCTTGTTCTTGTAGCCGATGTCGCTCATGCGCAGTGACGTGGCGTATGGCAGATAGTGCGAGCAATGGTCGAACTGCTTGAAGCGCGTGGTGCGACCGGCGAGGAACGAGCTGCACACGATCGGCGAGTTGCCGAACAGCAGCGGCACGATCCAGCCGATGCGTCGGAAGTTGCGGATCAGGCCGAAATAGTGGTCATCGACGAACTTGCGCACCGGCAGCTGACTGCCGATCACATCGCGATAGCCGGGCCAGAAGTCAAGCGGCAGCGAATAATTGAAGTGCACGCCGGCGATGGCCTGCATACGCCGGCCATAACGGTAATCGAGTCCGATGCGATAGACGTGCTTCATGCGGCCTATGTTCGACGAGCCGTACTCCGCAATCGGCAGCAGGCGGTCGTCCTTCAGCGCACAGGGCATGCTCGAGGCCCACAGCAGCTCCTCTGGACTCAGCATCTCGTAAGTGAACTGATGCACCTCGTGCATGAAGCGCATCACGTCTTCGGTGCGATCGAACGCAGGGGTGATGAATTCGGTCAGCGCCTCGGAGTAATCGGTTGTCACATAAGGGTGCGTCAGGGCCGAACCCCATGACACAGGATGGGGCGTCTGCGCGATGGAGCCGTCGCGTCGGATGCGCAGGCTTTCCTTTTCGATGCCGCGCTTGCCGGTGCGCAGGCGTGAGGCGAGCCCAGCCCGGGCGAGCTTGGCTATCCGTTCTTCGGCGAGTCTGTACATCGGGGCCTCGAAGCGCGTTGAATTAGGGGGCCGGGGCCGGCAGTATAACAGGCGCCCAGCGTCGTCCCGGGCGGTCGGGTTTACCGACCGAAGGCTCCTCGCATAGCATGAATGACAGTCTGTCCAGGCAGCGGAAATAAATCACTTGAAAACCATCCTCGTTGCCAATCGCGGTGAGATCGCCTGCCGCGTGATGCGCAGTGCGCGGGCGCTAGGCGCACGCACGGTCGCCGTCTACTCCGATGCCGATCGCCATTCCCTGCATGTCGAACTCGCTGACGAGGCGGTGCACATCGGCCCGTCGAAGGCGGCCGAGAGCTATCTGAACGTCGATGCCATCCTGGCTGCCGCGCGCGCCACGGGCGCCACAGCCGTCCACCCCGGCTATGGCTTCCTCGCCGAGAATGCCGCCTTCGCGACCCGCGTTGCCGCCGCGGGCCTGATCTGGATCGGGCCGACCCCGGCGCAGATCGAGGCGATGGGCGACAAGGAGCGTGCGCGCCGCATTGCGGCGGACGCCGGCGTGCCGGTCGTGCCGGGCAGCAATCGCTTTCCCGGTGGCCAGCTCGACGGCCTCGCCGCCGCTGCGGCCAGGGTCGGTTATCCGCTGCTCGTGAAGGCCTCCGCCGGTGGCGGCGGCATCGGCATGAGGCTGGTCGAAGCTGAAGATCAGCTGCTGAAGACCGCCGAAGCCACCCAGACCATGGCGGCCCGCTCCTTCGGTGACGGCACGGTGTTCCTCGAGCGTTTCATCCCGTGCGCGCGGCACGTCGAGATCCAGGTCTTCGGTTTCGGCGACGGTCGCGCCATTCATCTCTATGAGCGCGACTGCTCGATCCAGCGACGCTTTCAGAAGGTGATCGAGGAGTCGCCAGCCCCCGGTCTGCCTGGCGATGTCCGCCAGCGCATGGCGACGGCCGCCGTCGCACTCGCGCGCCAGCAGCGCTACGCGGGTGCCGGCACCGTCGAGTTCATCGTCGACGCGCGCACCTATGAATTCTTCTTCCTGGAAATGAACACGCGCATTCAGGTCGAGCATCCGGTGACGGAAATGATTACCGGCGTCGATCTCGTTGCTCTCCAGCTGAAACTGGCGGGCGGTGATCCGCTTGCCGACCTCGACCAGGCATCGATAGTCCCGCGCGGCCATGCGGTCGAATGCCGTATATATGCCGAGAACCCCGCGAAAATGTTCCTGCCGTCGCCCGGCAAACTGAATCGGCTGACTCTGCCCGCTGCCTCGGCGCAGGTTCGCGTCGATACCGGCGTGCGCGAGGGCGACACGATCACGGCCTACTACGACCCGATGATCGCCAAGTTGATCTGCCACGGGCCCGATCGCGATGCGGCGCTTGACGCGATGCAGGCGGCGCTGGCAGCGAGCGCAATAGACGGTATTGCACACAACCTCGAGTTCCTCGGGCGCATCACGCGCCATGCGGCGTTCCGCGGCGGCGAGGTGTTCACCGGCTTTATCGAGACCTACAAGACCGACCTCATAGGCTGAACGAAGGGCGCGGCGCAGCGGCCGGCACTGAAACAGAATCGCAGACAGGGGATTACGGCGATGATTTACGACGAACCGCGATTTCTGCCCGGCGGAGATCGGTTTCTGGAGATCGAGTTCGGCAACGAACTGAATCTCGAGCTCAATTTCCGCGCGCAGACGCTCGGCCAGGCGGTCGCCGCGGCAGGTATTCGCGGCGTCATCGAGTTCGCACCCTTTTTCTCTGCCGCACTGGTGCACTACGACTGCGATGTCATCTCGCTGGAGGCCCTGCAGCAGGAACTCCGGCGTCTGCTTGACACCGTCACCTCCGCCGACGAAATCGAGATCCCGAGCCGCCTGATCTACATGCCGGCGATGTACCTGGACCCGTGGAGCGCGGACGCCATCGATCAGTACATCGCGAAGATCAACCCGACCAAAGAACGCGACCCCGAATTCGTCGCGCGCCTGAACGGCCTCGAAGACGCGAACCAGCTCGTGCGCGTGCACTCAGGCACCGAGTACTGGGTTGCGGCGCTGGGTTTCTGGCCCGGTACTCCTTTCATGATGCCGCTCGACCCGCGCTGCAAGCTGTTCGCGCCGAAGTACAACCCGCCACGCACCTTCACCCATAAAGGCACCATCGGCATGGGGGGCGGCGCGACGGCGATGTACCCGGTCGACGGCCCCGGCGGCTACCAGATCTTCGCGCGCACGCCGGTGCCGATCTGGGATATGCAACAGCGGCTGCAGCCGTTCAGGGAAGCGCCGTACCTGCTCCGGCCGACCGACCGCATGAAGTACGTGCACATCACGCGGGAGGAATTCGACATGATTGAGCGCAAGTGCGAAGAGGGCACATACGAAATGAATGTCGTCGAGTACCAGAAGTTCTCACCCAAGCGCTATCGCGAGTGGGTCGCGACGCTCGACGTCAATGCGCGATTCTGAGGAGGGGCTCATGTTGGAAGTCATTAAACCGGGGCTTGAAACCAGTATCCAGGACTGGCCGGGGCGCCAGGGCTATCTGAAGTTCGGCATTCCGTGGTCGGGTCCGCTGGACGACTGGTCGCTAAGGCTCGCGAACATTCTCGTCGGCAACGCACCGGGCGCGGCCGCCCTCGAATGCCAGTTCATCGGACCGACGCTGAAGTTCCAGCGCGATGGTGTGTTCGCGGTGACCGGCGCCGACATGCAGGCGAAGCTCGACGGCCAGATGGTTCTGGCCTGGGAGAGCGTCGCGGCAAAAGCGGGTCAGACGCTGGCACTCTCGTTCGCGAAGGTCGGCGCCCGCGCCTATGTAGCGTTCGCCGGCGGGCTGGCGAACGATATCGTGTTCGGTTCGCGCGCCACGTTCCACAAGGGCGGCATCGGCGGCATCGGTGGCCACGCCATCAAGGCCGGTCAGGTGCTGCCGGTCGCCGCCGGCCAGGGCCGGACGGGGCGCCGCGTGAAGGCCTCGGCGCGGCCGATCATCATGACCGACAAGCGCTGGTCGATCGACGTGTGCCGCGGCCCGAACGACGACTGGATCGATGACGCCGGCCACCAGCGCTTCGTCGAGACCGACTGGAAGCTGTCGTCGAAAAGCGATCGCGGCGGCTTCCGCCTCGAGGGACCTGACTGGACCTTCACAGACAAGGCCTACAACAAGCCCCCGGAACACGGTTCCGAACCCGGCAACATCGTCGATCACGGCTATCCGCTCGGCGCGATCAACCTCGCCGGCCAGACGCCGATCATCCTCGTCAAGGACTGGCCGGACGGCGGCGGCTTCATCAATCCGTATACGGTGCCGGGCTGCGCGTTCTGGAAGCTGGGCCAGTCCAGGCCCGGCGAAATCTACCGCTTCAAGGTGGTGTCGGTGGCGGAAGCGCAGGCACTCGCGCGCGACATCACCGGGCTCTGCAGCGAAGCGAGCATCGAACAGTAACGAACGATAAGATTGAGGACTCGACCATGGCGCACGAAGTGGAACTGCAGACGGCCGGCAACATGTGGAAGGTGATGGTGAAGCCGGGCGATCAGGTGAAGGCTGGCGACACGCTGTTCATCATGGAAGTAATGAAGATGGAGGTGCCGCACGAGGCGCCGGCCGACGGCACCGTCAGCGCCGTCAACATCAGCGAAGGCGAGGAAGGGCTCGATGCCGGCTTCATCGCGGTGGTGATCGACTGAATAGCCGCCCGCAGTCCTGACGGGCGCCGCGAATCCGGGTTCTCGCGGCATCTGAAAGCTTGATGAATCCAGCCACCGAGAACACCGAGAACACCGGGAAAAGAGAATGATTGATGGGTATCGGAACTGCCGGCGCTGCCATTGGTGCCGACGTCCTGGGCTCTCCAGATCATCAAATCCTTTCTTTCTGTGTTCTCTACGTTCTCTGTGGCTAAATTAACGGCCAGTTGGCGCCATCAGCACCCGGATTCGCAGCGCTCGTCCTGGCCAGACAGGGAACGCGAGCTCGCTCAGCGTGTACGGCCGAGTCCGCGCTCTGCCATCTCCACGGCACGGAACATCGCGCGGCCCTTGTTCAGGGTTTCTTCCCACTCCAGCGCCGGCACCGAGTCGGCGACGACACCGCAGCCGGCCTGGATGTAGAGCCGGCCATCTTTGATGAGCCCCGTGCGGATCGCGATGGCCGTGTCCATGTTGCCATTCCACGACAGATAGCCGACCGCACCGCCGTAGACGCCGCGCTTCGTCGGCTCGAGTTCGTCGATGATCTCCATCGCCCGGATTTTCGGTGCACCCGACAGCGTGCCGACCGGCAGCGTCGCGCGCAGCACGTCGATCGCGTCGCGGCCGGGCAGCAGCTGGCCTTCGACGTTCGACGAGATGTGCATCACGTGTGAATAGCGCTCGATCACCATTTTCTCGGTGACGCGCACCGAACCCGTCTGGGCGACGCGCCCGATGTCGTTGCGGCCGAGATCGATCAGCATCAGGTGTTCGGCGATTTCCTTTGGATCGGCGAGCAGCTCCTGTTCGAGCGCGAGATCCTCGGCCGGCGTCGCGCCGCGGCGGCGCGTGCCGGCAAGCGGGCGCGTGGTCACCGTGCGGCCGTCAAGGCGCACCAGTATCTCCGGTGACGAGCCGACGATCTGGAAATCCGCCAGGTCCATGAAGAACAGATACGGCGACGGGTTCAGATGGCGCAGCGCACGGTAGACGTCGATCGGTGGCGCGGTCAGCGGCACGGACATGCGCTGCGAGGGCACCACCTGCATCACGTCGCCGTCGACGATGTACTGCTTGATACGTTCGACCGCCGCCATGAAAGGTTCGCGGCCGAACTCGGATTCGAAGTCTTCCTCGCGTGCGGTGCCGGTGCCGGTGCCGGGCGCCGGGGCCGCCGGGGCGAGCGGCTGCCCGAGTTGCCCAATTAGCGCATCCAGGCGCTGTTCGGCCGCGATCCGCGCCGCGTCGTCGGCAGGATCGACATAGCACACGAGTTCCATTTCGCCGCGCAGGTTGTCGAACACCACGAACTCGTCCGACAGCATCAGCATGATGTCGGGTGTGCCCAGCGTATCGGGCGGCGCGCCGTCGGCCAGTCTGGCCTCGCCATAGCGCACGGTGTCGTAGCCGAAATAGCCGACGAGTCCGCCGGAGAAGCGCGAGATTTCGAGCGCCGGCGCGCGGACGCGGGCGTGGAAGCCGCGAATGAAGGCCAGCGGATCGTCGCACTGCTGGCGTTCGACGATCGTGCCCGCGTCCGTAACGGTAATGTCGGTGCCGCGCACCGTCAGCACCCGGCGGGCCGGCAGGCCGATGATCGAGTAGCGCCCCCACTTCTCGCCGCCCTGCACCGACTCGAGCAGATAGCTGTAAGGGGCCGCGGCGAGTTTCAGATAGACGCTGAGCGGCGTATCGAGATCGGCAAGCACACGGCGCGACACCGGTACACGGTTGAACATCGCGGCGGCGGCAGAGGTATCGGATGTTGGCATGCGGGGACCTGGTTCGACAGCCCGAGGCGGGCGTTGCTCGAAAGCGGGCAAGCCTAGTGCACGCGGATCTGCGGCGCAACCGCGCCGGCCGGATCAGGAACCGACTTCGAGAAGTTCTTGCAGGTATTCACCGTTACGGAGGAAGGGGCTGTCGGTGGCCTCGAGGCGCGTCGATTTCACGAGCCCGACGTCGGGTGCATACCACTCGATCTGCGTGACACGGACTTCGACCTCGAGGTTACCGCGGTCGGCTGATACGAGGGCGACGCCGGTGGCTTCCACTCTGACGCAGTCTTCGAAGCGGCCGGCCGGCACCTGCACGACGTCGTCGATGGCCGCGATGCTCGCGTTCAGGTCGACCGGCAGGAGGCGTCCGGAGAGTCGGTCTTCGGCAGAGAAGGTCCGGCTTTCGATGAGCCGCAGGCGGCTCGTGAACTGCCAGGCAGTGCCCGGCGTCGGGGGTAACGGCAACAGGACCGCCGGCGCTTCGCGGGCCTCGCGACCATCGCCGGTGCGGTTCAGGTAGGCCTGATGCGCAACGGCTTGTTCGTCGATGGCATAGAGGTGATCCCACACGCCCTGCCGACGCTGCAGCAGCGTGCGGCCGTCATAGGCAACGTTGGCAATGAACAGGCGCTGTTGGCGCGGCTCGTCGCGGATTTTGATCTGGGTGGCGTAGTACCACCAGCGGCCGGGGGTGGTCGGGAAGTGACGGTCAACCTCGGCGGCGAACGCGGCGGGTGCAATGCCCGCGAGCGCGCCCAGCGCCGCCAACAGCAGCGCGAAAACGCTGCTCGACTGCGGCGAACTTGCGGTCAAGTACAGCCTTGGAAACATGGGCCATAGCATCTCCCGACTGTCGGTCGATTACCAGCAGTCGCAGGGCGCTCAGCGTGTAAGACCGCGGTCGTTCGTATAGAAGAGTCCCTGCAGTTCCTCGCCCGTCGACAGTTCCAGGCGCAGCAGCACGCGCGCACCGAGTCTGCGGGCGCGGCTGAAAACCTCGTCTGAGGTCGTGAACGGCACGAAATCACCGTTCATGTCCCGGTAGCCGGGAAAGCGCGCGATACGGCGTTCCAATGACTGGATCGGTTTCATCGATGTGCTCCGTGGCCTCCGCGTTTTTGTTGTGCCTAAAGACGCAAGCGACGTTCCATGTCGATGCGCGCAGGCAGCGCCGCTGCGCAAGTTGCGACGCAGGTCTGGGATTCGCAGCAGGAATGTGAACCGCGTCACGGGCCATAGCGGCGGAGCGTATGGCGATCTGAAGCCGTCGGCGCCAGGGTGGCGGTCGCTGCCGCCCAGGTGTCGTCGGGAGGCGACGATTTACGTCACTTATTGCGCCTGCGCGGGAGGCGCGGCTCGCGCATAGGGGCGGGCAAGTGGTTCGCCGATGAACAGGCCCTGTCCGGGCCACACGACGCTTTTCCAATAGGCCTCGACGGCGGTGTCGCCCGCGAGGTAATGCCGCATCGCGATGCCGGGATCGGGAAATTTCTGCGGGAAATTGCACGGCTCTACGACGGTGCCATAACTCGCCGTTGCACCGGCTTCGAGCCAGCGCAGGGCGCTCATCTGATGCGTACCGTTCAGCATTCCACCCTGTGAGGTCAGGTGATCGGCGAGCGCGCCCGGCAGAAAGCCGAGGGTTTCGAGATGTGGCACGGTGGTGGCGCCAGTGAAGTAGAACATCACGTCATAGCGCTGACGGATGCCGGCGGATTCGAGAATTTCGATTGGCAGCCTGTCGCCCAGCGCGGCGCGGATTGCGGGGAAGCGCGGCGCGCGGGTGCCGCGTGCCCTGTCCGGCGTCACCACGAGATAGGCGCGGCCGGCCGGCGCCGTGCCGTCGCTCTTGCGGCCGCGATCGATCAAGAGCTTAGCGTTCTCGAAGGAACGTGCCGCCAGCATCATCGTCGGGCGTACGCGCAATTCGGACCAGGGCTGCGTGCTCTGCGCATCGAAGTACGGATTGGGTGCGGTCGGCCGGCAGCCGTCGGCGCAGAAGCGTTTGCCGTAGCCCATCGCGAAAGCCGTCGTCACCGACATGCAGCCCACGCGGTAGGGGTAGGTCCAGGTCAGCGCCAGCGCCTGCACGCTGGCCGGCAGGCGCGCGTCCAGTGTCTGCCTGGCGCGCTCGAAGATGGCCGGGTCGATGGTTTCGCGGGGCGTGCCCAGCGCGAGCTTCACGACATTGCGCGCCGGCACGCGCCGCTGCTCGGCGTAGTACACGCCGGTCGCGATGCTCTGCGGATCGTCGGTGTTAATCAGCACGCCCAGCTGCGTGGCGTCGAGCGCCGCGGCCGGGCGGTTCAGCAGGACCAACAGCACGGCTGTCGCCCATCGCGCAAGCGGGCTTTTCAGTGCGCCTTCTTCAGCGCTTTCATCGCGCGTTCGAGACCGTCGAGCGTCAGCGGGAACATGCGCTCGGACATCAGCTGTTTGACGATGCCTATCGACGGGATGTAGCTCCAATAGTCTTCCGGTTGCGGATTCAACCACACCGCATACGGATACAGCGCCATCATGCGCGCCATCCAGGTGGCGCCCGATTCCTCGTTCCAGTGCTCGATGCTGCCGCCGACCGCCATCACTTCATACGGGCTCATCGTCGCGTCGCCGACGAACACGACCTTGTGGTCCGGCCCGTACTTGTTCATCAGCTGCGACATCGGCAGGCGCTGGTTCGCGCGCATCTGGTTGTCGCGCCACACCGTTTCGTAGGCGAAATTGTGAAAGTAGAAATGCTCGAGATGCTTGAACTCGGCGCGCGCCGCGGAGAACAGCTCCTCGCAGATCTTCACATGCGGGTCCATCGAGCCGCCGACGTCCAGGAACAGCAGCAGTTTGGTGGTGTTGCGGCGTTCCGGCACGAGCTTGATGTCGAGCATGCCGGCCCGGCGCGCTGTCGAGCGGATGGTGTCGTCGAGATCCAGCTCTTCCTCGGCGCCTTCGCGCGCGAAGCGGCGGAGTTTGCGCAGGGCGACCTTGATGTTGCGCGTGCCCAGTTCGATTTGATCATCGAGATTCTTGTAATCGCGTCGATCCCAGACCTTGACTGCGCGCCCCTGCTTGCCCTGAGCCTGCCCGATGCGCACGCCTTCCGGGTTGTAGCCATGCGCGCCGAACGGCGAGGTCCCGCCGGTGCCGATCCACTTGTTGCCGCCATGGTGGGCCTTCTTCTGCTCTTCGAGGCGCTGCCTCAGCGTCTCCATCAGCTTGTCCCAGCCGCCGAGGCTTGCGATCAGTTTCTTGTCTTCTTCGCTGAGGTTCAACTCCTGCTGCTTGCGCAGCCATGCGAGCGGGATCTCGCCGAGGATTTCTTCGAACAGGGTAGTCTTGCCGCGGATGTAATCGCCGAACACCTGATCGAAGCGATCGAAGTAGCGCTCGTCCTTCACCAGCGCCGAGCGCGCGAGGTAGTAGAAATCATTGACGCTGAAACCGGCGATGCCGGCCTCAAGAGCGCTGAGCAGGGTCAGATACTCGGTCAGCGAAACCGGTATCTGGACCTTGCGCAGCCGATAGAAGAGATCAGTTAGCACCGGTCTTCCTGGACATGAAGACCAGGCGCTCGAAAAGGTGCATGTCCTGTTCGTTCTTCAGCAGCGCGCCGTAGAGCTTGGGGATTGCCTTGCGGCTGTCCTTATCGCGCAGCGCCTCTGGCGGAATGTCCTCAGCCACCAGCAGTTTGATCCAGTCGAGCAGTTCGGAGGTCGACGGCTTTTTCTTCAGGCCCGGCATTTCGCGCAGTTCGAAGAAACATTCCATCGCGTCCGTCAGCAGGCGCTTCTTGATGTCCGGAAAGTGCACCTTGACGATGTGCTCCATCGTCTCGGGTTCCGGGAAGCGGATGTAGTGGAAGAAGCAGCGGCGCAGGAAGGCATCCGGCAGTTCCTTCTCATTATTACTGGTGATGATGATGATGGGCCGCTGGCGCGCCTTGATGGTTTCCTTCGTCTCGTAGACGAAGAACTCCATGCGGTCGAGTTCCTGCAGCAGATCGTTCGGAAACTCGATGTCGGCCTTGTCGACTTCATCGATCAGCAGCACCGGCTGGACATCCGAATCGAAGGCTTCCCACAGCTTGCCCTTGACGATGTAATTGTGGATGTCCTTGACGCGATCGTCACCGAGCTGCGAATCGCGCAGGCGTGCCACCGCGTCGTACTCGTAGAGGCCGCGCGCGGCCTTGGTCGTCGACTTGATGTGCCAGGAAATCAGCGTGCGGTCGAGCGAGCGGGCGATTTCCTCCGCGAGCATCGTCTTGCCGGTACCGGGCTCGCCTTTGACGAGCAGCGGCCGCTGCAGCGTGATCGCGGCGTTCACGGACATCATCAGATCGTCCGTCGCGACATAGCTGTCGGTGCCCGAAAATCGTACGTTCGACATAGGTAGTCCCGCCAAAAGAATTGAGCGTACAGTGTACGTCATGATTCCGAGCCAGCCCAAGCCGGGCGCCCCGCGCCACCATCGTCGCGCGCTCGCGACTGTCGCCGCGCTGTGTCTGTGGACGCAGGTTCTGTCAGCGGCCGATGCCGGGATCGAGGCTGGTGTTGCGGCGTATCGGGCCGGCAACTACGGCCTTGCGCTGCAGACGCTCGCGAGTCCCGCCGAGGCGGGTGACGCCCGCGCGCAATATCATCTGGGCCTGCTCTATGAACGCGGACTCGGCGTGCTGGCCGACGCAGCGCGTGCGCGCGACTGGTACCAGCGGGCAGCGGAACAGGGTTTCCCCCGCGCCCAGCACAATCTGGCGACGCTCCTGCTCGATGGCCGTGGCGGTGACGCCGAACGCGACGCGGCGCTCGAGTGGCTGCGGCGCGCGGCCGCACAGGGCAGCGGCAAATCCGCGCATCATCTCGGTCTCGTGTACTTTCGCGGCGACGGCGTGCCGCGTGATTTTGCGCAGGCCCACCAGTGGTGGGAGCAGGCCTTCGCGGCCGGTGCGGTAGATGCCGGCTACAACCTCGGCATTCTCCATCGCCGCGGGCTCGGCGTGCGGCCCGATGCGCAGGTCGCCGCCCAATGGTGGGAACGTGCGGCAGTTGCCGGTTCGACGCTGGCCCGCCACGCGCTGGGCGGCGCCTATCTCGAAGGCAACGGCGTAGCCCGCGATCCGGTCACGGCCTACGCGTGGCTGCGTCTGGCGGCCGACGCCGGAGTCGCGGCCGCGGCGCAGAGCGTCGTGCTGCTCGAACAGGAAATGTCCCCCAAGAGGGTGGAGGCCGCCCGCGCCCGCGCGCGCGAATTCGGCGCGCGTCAAAAAACTTCAATACCGCCGCCGTAGACTGGGCACGCTGTAAAACACTGTCCGGAGGCCGACGTACTGCATGGAACGTGAACTGGGTCTCGCCTTTCAGACGCCGGCTTGGCTAGCGTTGGTGGCAAGGCTTTAAGGCAGTACGACAACAAGAGGAATACCCACGATGGCCAATCAGATGGAAGCTGTGCCCACCACCGGGGAAAACGTCTCCTGGCATCTCGTCAACCAGCTCGAGGAGCAGCGGCTGCATCCGCGCGTCGTCCTCGACATCCCGGTGGCGTTCCGCAATGCCCAGGGCCAGCATTGTGCGGCGAAGTTGTGCAACATCTCGTCCGACGGCCTGCAGGTTCACTGCAATGTCGTCACCGCGCAGATCATTCATCCGGCGGGTGGCCGTCTGGCAGACTGCAACCAGCCCATTCTGCAGGCCACGCTTGCCGTCCCGGTGGGCACCGGTTTCGAACCCCTGTCGCTCGGCGTGCGGCTGCAATACCTCACCGTGGGCGCCGGTGAAGCGCGCTGCGTGCTCGGCTTCAGTTTCCTGAATCTGCGGCCGAAGGCGCGGCGCATCGTGGCCGGCTTCTTAGCCGGGCGTCTGAGCGAATTCTATAGCCACGACAGCGTCAGCCACGTCGCCTGACGCCGGCGCTTATCCGGGCTGCCGGGCGTCGATTGCGTCCAGCAGCGAGAATGGCTGGTTGCCGGCAGCATGCTGGGCGGCCGTTGCGCGCTCGGTGATGCGTGCGAGTTCCGCCCGTCGCCGGCCTGCCGTGGCTGCGTGCGCCTGCGCCTGTTCGGCGACCCAGTCCGCCAGTTCGTGCTGCAACTGCTGGGCCAGCGCTGATTCCGAATGGTAGGTACGCTCGAGATGCCCGGCGTTCTCGTCCTGTGCCCGGACGGCGTCCGTTTCCGCGTCCAACGCGATGCGCAGCTTCTGCGCCGCGGCTGATGCACGCGCCTCGATGGCTGCAGTGTGCGCCCGCAGCACCTCTACTTCGGTGTCGGCCCGGCTCGTCACCCCGCGCGCCCCGGCCAGCTGGCGCAGGGCCTGGTCGCGCGCTGCCTCGGCTTCCTGCCTGGCGCGCAGCACGCCAGCCATCCGTTGCTGAATCGCGCGCGCCAGGGTTTCCAGGCGTTCGCGCTCGGCGCTCAGTTTCTGCTGCATATCCGCGAATTCGTGCTGCTGGCGGACTCGAAACTCTTCGATGATGCGGGCGGCCTCCTCCTCGGCGGCCCGTTTGCCTGCTTCGGCCGCCAGCTGCTCCTGGCGAGCCTGCGCGATTTCGGCCGCCGAGCGCGCGAATTCCCGCTCCAGGCGCTGACGCTCCTGCTCCATCTCCGCCCGCAGCTCCGCGCGCAGCCGCTGCTCCCGCTCGGCCAGCGCCGCCTGCGAGGCGGCTTCGCGGGCGGTGAATTCGGCCTCCAGCCGCTGGGCGACGAGTAATCGCTCGCGGCCCTGGGTCGTTTCGAGTTCGAGCCGGGCGCGTGTGTCGTCGAGTTGGCGCTGCGCGCTCGCGCGCTCGATCTCAAGTTGTTCGAGCCGCGTCGCCTGCAGCTGGTAGAGCTGCTCGAGGCTGGCTTCCTTGTCGCGCAGCGTCTGCTCCGAGCCGGTCCTGGAGGCCTCCGTCCGCTGCGCGAGGCTTGCGCGCTCCGCCGCTGCACTTGCCAGTGCCGCGCGGTGGCGCTGCTCGAGGATCTCTTTGACACGGGTTGCCTCGGCGATGCGCGCCTTCAGCATCCGCGCGTCCTGCTGCACCTGGAGGCGCTCGCCCGCCAGACGCTCGGCGATATAGCGATCGGCATCGCGGCGTGCGCCTTCTGCCTGCGCCAGCATCTGGCGCGCCTGTTCGATCTGCTGTTGCGCGCGCGCAACTTCGGTGGCGAGCGACTGCGCTTCGACTTCGGCGGCCACCGCCGGATGAGCGGTATTGGCCGGTGCGGGCGTCGCGGCGGCAGGCGGCTGCACATTACCGGGCGGCACGCGCTCGAGTTCGTCGATCGCCCCGGTGTCGACATGACAGATGTCGATGCCTTCCTGGGCCAGCAGAAAAGCGGCTGCCGAACTGCGGCCACCGGTGTCGCAGTAGGCGACATAGCGGCGGCTGCGATCGAGTTCGCCGCAGCGGGTCCGCAGCAGGTTCAGCGGCAGGTTCACGCAGCCTTTGATCCCGTTGACCTGGCACTCTTCGGGAAAACGCACGTCCAGCCACACCGCGCCTGAAGCCACGTGCTCGCGGGCGGCGGCCAGCGAGAGGCTGCGCAGCACCGGGGTGCTGATCAGCTCGATGAAGTGTTCCTTGGTCAACCGGCCGAGGGTGCCGGCGCTCAACATGCGCACCGTGGCGTTGCGCGTGGCATTCGACACCAGCGCCTCTTCGCCGAAAGTGTCGCCCGGGCCGAGTTCGGCGAGCCGGACCTGCCGGCCGAGGCTGGTTGAACGGCACACTTCGCAGCGTCCGTCCTGAATGACGTAGTAGAAATCCCCGGGCGTGCCCTGTTCGATGACCGCCGCGCCGGCCTCGAAGCTCACGGCCTCGAGGGTGTCGAGCAGCCGCTGGGCGTTGGCGGCGGGGATCCGCGAGAACAGCTCGGACTGCAGCAGCACCGTCAGCCAGTCGATCGTACCGTCGGCCTCGAATTCGGTGAGCTCAATCGCGGGCGCGACCGCAGCCTGCTGCGCCGTGCTCAGCAGCTGGTCGAGCAGGCGCCGCTCCACGCGCAGCACCTGCACAGTCGTGACGGCGCGGGCCGACATTTGGCGTGGCTGCAGTTGGGCCAGCGGCTGAAAGGACGCGCCTTCGCCGCCCAGGACTTTTCTGATCAGCTGGTCGCCGGCAATCAGGTCGAGTTCGCCGGCCAGCAGATAATAGGACCAGCTGTCGCGTTCGCCCTCACGGAACACGAACTCCTGCTTGCGAACGTCGAGGATTTCGCCGCTAGCGAGCAGTTGTTCCTGCTGCCGTGGCTGGAGATTGTTGATAGGAACCAGCAGCGACAGGCGGCTGCGGAAAGGGTTGGCGTGCTCGCTCACTGGTGCGCGTCCTCCTTGCGCGATGGGTGCCGCCCTCAGGCGTCCAGGTCGGGAATCAGGGCGCTTTTCACGCGGGCGATCTGGTCTTTGAGCTGAAGCTTGCGTTTCTTCAGGCGCTTCAGCAGCAGTTCGTCGATGCCCGGCTGATCGGAGAGACGGAGCACGATTTCGTCGAGATCCCGATGCTCGACCTCCAGTTCGTGCAGTCTGCGCTCCAGGGACCCGGAATCGATCGATGACACTTCGGGGCCGCCTTGTCGTGGTATTGATGGCGCAAATTCTACGCTGATTCGCCCGGGGCGGGCTGCTTTCCGGTGAAAGGGCGGTGCCCGCAACGGCCCTCACCGGCAACGGCACCGGGCCGGTTTGTGACCGGGCCGGCGTTTTCGCGTTGAATCAAGCGGTTCAGACGCCGATACGCTGACCGTGCAGCGGCCTGCGGCGGCGGCGGCGTTGTAACCGGCAAATGCGTGAACGCCTTCACAACTACGTGTGTCCCGATCGGCAAGCTGGCCCCCGACTTGCTTTAATTGCGTCCATGCAGGCTGCCATGACCCTCGTCCACCGATTACACTCGTCATTCCGCATCTAACGATGAGCGCGATGCCTGCGATCGACGAAAAATTTACCGGCGTGATCGACATGCTCGTGCCGCTGAACCAGCTGCCGGTGCAGCGCCGGCAGCAGCTGTTCGCGCGCGCCGAGGTGTTGAACTTCCGGCGCGGTCAGTACGTGTTCCGGGAAGGTGACCGGGACGGTTACGCGTTCTACCTGCTCGAAGGCCAGGTGGAGCTTTACGCTGGCCAGCAACTCGTGAAGTCGATGCACGGCGGGACACCAGACGCCGTGCACTGTCTTGCTCAGCTGCAACCCCGCCAGCTGACAGCCCGTGCCCTGTCGCCGCAGATCAGCATCCTGCGCCTGGAACGCGACCTGTTCGACAAGCTGATCGCACTTGAAGGCAGCGGCCACTCGCAGGACGTCAGCGTCAGCGAAATCGATGCCGAAGAGGGCAATGACTGGATGACGCGCATGCTGCAGTCCGCGCTGTTCGCGCGGGTGCCGGCGGCCAATATCCAGCGCGTCTTCACCTGTCTCCAGGCGGTAGAATTCGAGGCCGGCGACCTCGTCGTGCGGCAGGGCGAACCCGGCGATTTCTATTACGTCATTCAATCCGGGCGCGCCCAGGTCGAACGCGAGATCAAGGGCGGCAGCGCGCCGGTAAAGCTCGCTGAACTCAACGCCGGTGACACCTTTGGCGAAGAGGCGCTGGTTGCCGATGCGCGTCGCAATGCGACGGTCCGCATGCTGACGCCGGGTGTCCTGATGCGCCTGACGAAGGAAGACTTCGTCGAGCTGATCAAGAAGCCGCTGCTGAACATGCTGACGCTGAAAGAAGCGCAGCTGCAGATCGAGCGCAACGGCGCGGTCTGGCTCGATGTCCGTTTCCCGAACGAGCGCAAGGCCGGCGCCTTGCCGAAGTCGCTGAACATCCCGCTGAATACCCTACGTCTGCAGGCCGACAAACTTCCGCGCGGCAAGGCCTATATCGTCTACTGCGACACCGGCAGTCGCAGCGCGGTGGGGGCTTTTCTGTTGTCGGAGCGCGGCCATGAAGTGCACTACCTTGCCGGCGGCCTGAACCGCTACGGCGCGGCCAGACCGGCAGCAAGCATGGCGCCTGCCGCTGCCGCGCCGGATCTCGAAATCCAGCCCAGCGATCAGAGCCAGCCGGCGGCGGTGCCGACGACCAGCGCGCCACTGCCGGCCTCGCAGCAGACCGAAGCCGAACAGCGCATTGCCGGGGTGACCGAACTCGCCGGCGCCGGTGAGACACTGGAGGCGGATCTTCGCGCGCAGGCTCTGAAGACCGATCTCGCGAAGGCCGGCATCCATCTCGAACAGGCTCGCAAACTCAAGGATCAGGCCGAACGCGCCGGCCAGGAAGCCCTGCAGGCGGCGGCGGCCGAGATCCAGGCCGAGCGGGCCCGACTGGCGCGCGACGCGGAGAAGGCGCGCCGGGCGCTCGAGGAAGCGCAGCGTCTGAAGCTCGTGGCCGACGAGGCCAAACGCAAGGCTGAGGAAGCGGCCGCCCGCCGCCGCGAAGCAGAGCTCGCCGAACTCGCGGCAGCGAGCGCCAAGCTCGAACAAGCGGAGCGCGCGCAGCGTGAATCCGAACTCACGCGCCAGCGCCTGGAAGAGGACTATGCCGCCCGCGCCGCGGCAGATCGTCAGCGGAATGAGGCCGAAGCCAAAGTGGCCCTGCATGCGCTGGAGGAAGCCCAGGGCCTGAAGGCCGCGGCCGACGAAGCCAAACGCAAAGCCGACGAAGAAGCCGCCCGTCGCCGCGAAGATGAGCGGGCGGAACTGGCGGCGGCCAATGTGAAGCTCGAAGAGGCGCAACGTGCGCAGCGAGAATCAGAGCTCGCGCGCCAGCAGCTCGAGCAGGCGTTCACGGCGCGCGCCGCGGTGGAACGCGAACGCATCGAGGTCGAAGCCGAGCGTGCGCGGCAGGCGCTTGAGGAAGCACAGCAGCTCAAGGACCAGCTCGAACGCGAGCGCGCCGCGCAGCAGGTGCACGCTTCGCGCGTGCGCGACGCCGAAGTCGCAGAGGCGCGCGACGTGCTGCGCCAGCTCGATGAAGCCCATCGTGCGCAGGAAGAAGCGGAGCGCCGTCGTCAGGAGCTCGAGCAGGAAGCAGGTTCGCGCCTGCGCGCCGAGCAGACACGACTGGCCGAAGAGGCCAATCGCGCCAAACACGAATGGGAAGAGGCGCAGCGCCTGAAGGCGGAGCTCGAACGCGAGCGCAAACGAGCCGAAGAAGAAGCCGCGGCCCTGCGTGCGCAGGAACAGGCCGATCTCCAGGCCGCGAACGCGCGGCTCGACGAAGCCCGGCGTCTCCAGCAGGAAGCGGAGCAGGCGCGGGAGCGGCTCGAACAGGAAGCCGAAGAACGCATCCGCGCCGAACAGGCGCGGCTGACCGAAGAGGCCGAACGCGCGCAGCGAGAGTGCGAAGAAGCGCAACTGCTCAAGGCCGAACGCAAGCGCGCCGACGACGAAGCGGCGGCGCAACGCGCCCGGCAGCAGGCCGATCTGCAAGCTGCCACCGAGCGGCTGGAGCAGGCGCGTCGCCTGCAGGAAGAGGCGGAACAGGCACGCGTGCGGCTCGAGCAAGAGGCCGAGGAGCGTATCCGCGCCGAACAGGATCGCCTCGCCGGGGAAGCGGCGCGGGCACGCGAGGCCGGGGAGGAAACCCGGCGCCTCAAGCTGCAAATCGAAGAAGTGCGTCGCGCTGCCGAACAGGAGGCCGCCCGCCTGCTCGAACTGCAGCAGGCCGAACTCGCCGCAGCCAACCGCCAGCTCGAGGAAGCGCAGCGTCTGCAGCAGGAGGCCGAGCAGGCGCGGCGCACGATGGAAGAGGAAGCGGCCCGACGCGTGCAGGAAGAACAACAGCGCCTGGCCGAGGAAGCCGGGCGTGCGCGGCGCGCCGTCGAGGAAATGCTGCGCCTGAGAGACGAACTCGAGCACGAGAAGCTGCAGGCCGAGGCCGAAGCGACGTCCCGGCGGCACGAAGAGGAGGAACGGCTGCGCCTGATGCAGGTGGAAGCCGAACGCCGGCTGCGCGAGGAAGAGCGCAAGCTGGAAGAAAGCTATGCCTGGCAGGCCGAGGAACTGGGTCGCCTGCAGCGTATGAAGGAAGCAGCGGAGCTCCAGCTGGTCGAAGAGCGCGAGCGACTGAAGGCTGACTCGCAGGTCGCCAGACAGCGACTCGCCGAAGCCCAGCGGATCCAGTCCGAAGTCGAGTCGGCGCGGCTCGCGGGCGCGCACGAAGCGGAGCTCAGACAGCAGCGCCAGCTTGAGCTGGAACGCAAACTGCGTGAGGAAATACAGGCCAAGGTCGATTCGGAACGGCGACGGCTCGAAGCCGAATTCGCGCGCAATGCCGAAGAACTCGGACTCGCCCGGCGCGAAAAGGCAGCGGCCGAGGCCGCGCGGATCGCCGCGGCCGAAGAGGCCGAGCGGATCGTATTCGAGTACAAACAGTCGCACCAGAAACTGCGCGAACGTGAGGAAGCGAAGCTCGAAGCAGAGCGCGCACGGCTCGAAGCAGACGGGCGTCAGCTGCGCGAGGCGCTGCTCGAAGCCCAGGCCGCCAAGGGTCTAGCCCTGCTGACGCAGCAGCGGGCCGAACAGCAGATCACGGAACTGGCCGCCGCCCGGGCGGCGCAGGCCGATGGCTCGACGCAGGCCCGGCTGGCATCGGATATCGTCGCCATCGAGGAAGAACTGTCAGCGGCGCGCGCGCAGATTGCCGCCGCCGACGCGGAGCAGGATCGGATGGAATTGGCGGCGCGTGCCCATGCCCGCCACCTCGAACAGCATCGGCAGGACGAAGCGGTCACGCGCAATCGCTTCGAGCAGGAAGTCGAGTCCTGGCTGCGCGAACAGGAAGGTCAGCACAGCAGCCCCAGTCAGTCCCAGATGCTGGCCAACCAGAAGGCCCATCTCGAGCGCATCACGAAGCGCGCGCAGAAGGCGCGTGATACCGCCAAGGCGCACGATCAGGCGCTGATCCAGGAACTGGCCTCGCGCCTGCGCGATGACTGACTCGGGGCGCGCTTTCGGGGCGCCTGGATCGGGCCACCGGGCACCCCGGGAAATCGAAGGGTCGGGCGCTGTCCGATCCGACCTGGCCAGCGGGCTGAAAATCTTCCCGGTGCCGGTGTGACCGGCACGCTGTGATTACCGGCGCCGTGCGGCCGGCGATCGCCCTCAGCCTGCGCGCAGGGAGGCGACGTCGATGTGAATGTCGCCCTCTGGATGGCCCACCCGCACCCAGGCCAGTGCCGAGCCGGCGAGGCCGACATCGCCGGCATAGCGATCCGCACCGGTGAGCGTGAATTCGAAGCGATAGGTGCGGCCGACGCGTAAGCCCTGCGCAGTCCACATGGGCTGCAGGCCGCGCAGCACGACGCTGTCGTCCAGTCCCTGTAGGTTCAGATCTGCGCACACTTCCTTGACCACGGCGAGCACGCGCTCGCGCCCGCTGCTGCTCCAGGACCACAGCGCGGCGACCGCACCGACGCTGAGCATCAACCACAGGGCGTCGCGCATCGGTGCCTGGCTCCGGACTCAGCGCCTGGCAGGCTGTGAAAAGCGGCTGCAAGCATCGCCAGCTGCGGTGCGGGCCCCGCCGTCGCGCCGATTCATTCGCGATTGACCGGCGCGCCTCACCGGGCCCACGCCTGGCAGGTGGCGCCCGTGCCCGCTTTGCATCCGCCTGCTAGTCATCGAGGCGGCGCGCGCGGAACTGCGTAATGGCGCCCGCGTGCTCGACATCGAAGCTGACTTCGATCGCCTGGCAGCACACCTCGCAGTCCTCGATATAGGCCTGGCCGGCGGCGGAGGTGTCGAGCAGGAAGGTGATCGCTTCGCCGCAGTACGGGCAGCCGAAGCGGTACTCGCTGACTTCATCGGAGTGTCCGGACATGCTCAATCGCGGAAGTTGGTGAACTGCAGCGGCAGACCGATCTCGGCACCGCGCAGCGCCGCGATCACGGCCTGCAGGTCGTCGCGCTTCTTGCCGGTCACGCGCACCTGCTCGTCCTGGATCTGGGTGGTCACCTTGACCTGGGATTCCTTGATGGCCTTGACCACCTTGCGCGCGTGTTCCGGATCAAGACCTTGGCGCACGGTGACTTTCTGGCGGGCTTCGGCAACGTTCGAGGTGATGTCCGCGGCCTCGAGGCAGACGACATCGATGCCGCGCTTGGCGATCTTCAGGCGTAGTATCTCGTCGACCTGCTTCACTTGAAATTCAGCCTGGGCGATGATCGTCAGCACAAACTCCTCACGCTCGACCCGCGCCTCCGAACCCTTGAAGTCGAAGCGGTTCGCGATCTCGCGGTTCGTCTGGTCGACGGCATTGGTCAGTTCGTGGGCATCGATTTCGGACACGACATCAAAAGAGGGCATGCTTGAACTCCGGCCGGCAATTCATTGGAACGATGGGCCGCTGCCAAAGCGGTCAGGGCACAAGCGCTTGATTATCGCATTGTCCGACCCCAATTCGATCGCATCGTGATCGAACTGATCAGCTTCGATCTCGATGACACCCTATGGGACGCCGGGCCGGTGCTGGCGCGCGCCGAGGCGGTCCAATATGCCTGGCTCGAGACCCATCTGCCACGGATTACCGCCGACCACCCGGTCGAGGCACTCCAGGCGGGCCGCCGCCTTCTGGCGCGCGAACAGCCGGCGCTGGCGCACGATTTCACGCGGCTCAGGCAGGTGGCACTCGGCGAACTGTGCGCGCACTACGGCTATGATCCGGCGCTCGCCATCGCCGGCGTCGAGGTGTTTCTCGAGGCTCGCAGCACCGTCACGCTGTACGACGAAGTCGACGCTGTGTTGCGGGCGCTGGCGCGCCGCTACCGGCTGGTGTCACTGACCAATGGCAACACCGATTTGGCCCGCGCCGGCATTGCGCACTATTTCGAATTCGCGCTGTCGCCGGCCGACACCGGCACCAGCAAGCCTGATCCTCGAATGTTCGAGGCCGTGCTGGCGCGGGCCGGGCTCGGTCCCGCAGCGATGGTGCACATCGGCGACGAGCCCTGGTATGACATCGAAGGCGCCCACCGCGCGCAAGTTCGCGCCGTGTGGGTGAACCGGGTGGCACGGCGCTGGCCCGACGGCCAGCGGCGCGCCCACGCCGAGATTGCCTCCCTGACCGAACTGGACGCGGTATTGCAACGTATGCACGACAAACAAGAGAACCCACACGCATGAACGCCCATGGCTTCGAGCTGCTCGAAACGCGCCGCATTGCGACGCTGAACCTGGAATTCCAGGCCTATCGCCACACGGTCACCGGTGCACGCCACTATCATCTGGCCTGCGACGATGACAACAACGCCTTCATGGTGTCGTTCCCGACGATTCCGCGCGATTCCACCGGCGTCGCCCACATTCTCGAACACACCACGCTCTGTGGCAGCGACCGCTACCCGGTGCGCGATCCGTTCTTCATGATGCTGCGGCGCTCGCTGAACACCTTCATGAATGCGTTCACGAGCAGCGACAGCACGGCCTATCCGTTCGCCACGCGCAACCGCAAGGACTTCGACAACTTGTTGCAGGTGTATCTGGATGCGGTGTTCTTTCCGCGTCTCGAGGCGCTTGATTTTGCGCAGGAAGGCTGCCGCGTCGACTTCGCCGATGCCGGGCATCCCGAGCAGGGCCTGGTCTACAAGGGCGTTGTCTACAACGAAATGAAAGGCGCGATGAGTTCGCCGGTCGCCCAGCTTTGGCAGCACCTGCAGGCGGATCTGTTTCCGCAGACCACCTATCGCTACAACAGCGGCGGAGATCCGGCGGAGATTCCAAACCTGACGCTCCAGGCGCTGCGCGACTTTCACGCGCGACACTACCATCCGACGCAGTCGGTGTTCATGACCTACGGCTGTTTCGATCCGCTCGAACACCAGGCGAAGTTTGCCGCGCTCGCGCTCGATCGTTTCTCGCCGGTTGCCGAGGCCATCCTCAGCGAACTGCAGCCGCCGCTGCCGGCGCCCCGCTCACGCGTCGTGCACTACGCGGTCGACGACGCCGGGGACGAGGAACAGGGCACGCACATCGTCTGGGGCTGGTTGCTGGGCGAAACCGGCGAGCCGCGAGCGATGCTCGAAGCCCACGTCCTGTCGAGCATCCTGCTGGAGCACAGCGCGTGTCCGCTGCGGCATTTTCTCGAGACCACCGAACTCGCCCGCGCACCGTCCGAACTCTGCGGCATCGATGACTCCGCGCGCCAGCTCGCGTTCTACTGCGGCGTCGAGGGCAGCGATCAGGTGCATGCACCGGCGCTGGAGCAGGGCATCTTCGCCGTGCTCGAGCGCGTCGCGCGCGAGGGGGTCGAAGCGTCAGTCGTGGAAGCCGCGCTCGATCGCATCGAGATGGCCCAGCGCGATGTCGGCGGCGACGGCTATCCCTATGGGCTGCAGCTGATGAGCCGCGTGATGCCGGGTGCGATGTATCGTCGCGATCCGGCGGCGCTGCTCGACATCGATGCCCTGCTGGCCGGCCTGCGCGCCGAGGCGCTACGTCCGGGTTTCGTGCGCGAGCTGATCGAGCGCAACCTGTGCCGCAACGGCCATCGCGTCCAGGTGATCATGACGCCCGATCGCGGCAAGCGCGACGCCGAGCGTCACGCCGAGCAGGCACGGCTCGCAGCCCTGCACGCGCAGCTGACACCGGCCCGGGAGGCCGAGATCCGCGCCGCCGCCGAGGCACTGACCGCCCATCAGGCGCGGCAGGACGATCCCGACATCCTGCCGCGCATCACACTGGCCGATGTGCCGGCGGGCGAAGCGCCCCTCCTCGGCGACAACCGCACGGCCGACGGCTGGCGCACGCACAGCTACCGGCGCGGCACCAACGGCATCGTCACCGCGCACACGGCCGTCGAGCTGCCCGCGCTCGATGCTGCAGAACTCTCGACGCTGGCGCTGCTCGCCGGCTATCTGACGGATTTCGGCGCTGGGCAGGAGACGTATCTCGACACCCAGGCGCGCCGCGCGCGCCTCGGGCAGTTCGGGGCCAGCGCATCGATCCGCAGCGCCCTGGGCGACCTCGCCCACTGCCGTGGCCATTTGATCGTCACGGCCAAGGGCCTCAAGCGGAGAACCGCCGAACTCGTCACCACGCTCACCGAGGTGCTGCCGAAGGTGCGACTCGATGAGCGCCAGCGCCTGCGCGAACTGCTGACGCAGTCGCGTGCCGATCTTGAACTGTCGATTACCGACCGTGGCCACCAGCTTGCGATGCACGGCGCGATGCGCGGCCTGTCGAGCGCCGGCTGGCTTGCCGACGAGTGGGACGGTCCGGCGCACGTGCTTGCGCTGCAGGCACTGGACGACGCCGTGCGTGATTCGGACAGCGCCGCGGATGCCTTGCTCGCCCGGTTCGCCGCGCTGCACGCCAGGCTCGCCGGGGCACCGGCCGACGTGCTGCTCGTGGGCGAGGACGATGCCCTGACGGCCGCGCACGAGGCGCTCGCCGGGCTGGGCAGTGGACTGACTGCGAGCCCGCAGGTCGCGCTCGCGCAGCTGCCGGGCGCACCGGCCGCGCGCGGCGGCGCCTGGTTCGCAAACTCGGACGTCAACTTCTGTGCGAAGGCCTATGCGGCCGTGCCGCAGGGCGCCCCGGACGCACCGGCACTGGCAGTGCTCGCGCGGTATCTGACCGACGGCTTCCTGCACCCGGCCATCCGCGAACGCGGCGGTGCCTACGGCGGCGGTGCCAGCTTCGACAGCGACAGCGGCGCGTTCGTGTTCTACTCCTATCGTGACCCGCGGCTCGGCGAGACGCTGGTCGATTTCGATCGTGCGCTCGACTGGCTGGCCACGCCGGCGCCTGGCGCGCTGCTCGAAGAAGCGATACTCGGCGTCATTCGCGGGCTCGACAAACCGCGCTCACCGGCGGGCGCGGCCGTGCACTGGTTCTACAGCGAACTGCACGGCCGCGATGCCGGGTTTCGCGAGCAGTTTCGCCAGCGGGTACTGGCGACGACGGTCGACGATTTGCGTGCGGCGGCCGCGCGCTATCTCGACCCTGCGCGCGGCGTCGTCGGTGTGGTGACGCACGCCGGCGAAAAGGCCACAATTGACGCCATGGATCTGCCGCAGTTCACTTTCTAGACGGCGGCGCGCACAGGGCGGGCGACGGCATGAATATCGACTTCGACGACGGCGAATCGGGTTTCTGGGAAGCGAGAACTCTCTACGCGATGGTCACGCACCACGTCGCGAAGTCGATGCAGGACGGCGATCAGGCGCTGCTCGATTTCCTGAAGGACGCCGCGCTGTCGCATATGAACCGCGGCGAATACGCGGTACTGCGCGAGAAGGTCGGCATCACCGATCCCGAATGGCCGTCGTGGTCTTTGGTGAACGACTTCTGGCGGCGGACGCTCGGGCCGTCGCGGCTCGAGGAAGACCTCAGCAGCCAGCGCAGCGCGGCACTCGAGCGTGCCGATCGCGCCGAGCGCTCGGCCTTCGAGGCGCTGGCGGAAACCACCCGCATCGGGCGCGATCGCGATCAGCTGAAAGCCGAAGTCGAACGGCTGAAAGCGGAGGTCGCGCGGCTCGAATCCGATCTGACCGGCACCGGTTATCGCGTCCCCGGCGACTGAGGGCCCTGGCCGACAACCTCTTGTGCACCCCGCGGGCGTCCCTGCGCGGCCGATGCAAAGCGCGTTGCGCCGGCAAGCGACGATCGCCAGTGAGCGCCCCACCGCGCCAGCCGAATGTACAGGTCATGTCGACCATGGGCGCTGGCGTCGGGCCGGCGCGCAGCCGTCAATCTGCTTCCGCGCCGCTTATCGGGTGCCTGCCCGCTCAAAATAGCGTTCGATCGCCATGGCGTCGTCGAAATGCCGCGTGCCGATGAACGCCGTGGCGTGATGACCGCGCTGGCGCATCGCGCCCGCGGACGGCACACCGAGCGGCCATAGCACCCAACGCTCCAGCCGCTGTGATTCGTGGATCAGGCCGTCGGCGCTGAATACGCTGCGCGCGCGGCCGTGGCCGGCAGGCAGACGGCGCAGCACGTCATAGGGGTAGGCCGTCAGCGCTTCCGCGCCGCCCGACGGTGCGGGCCCGACTTCGCGCAGGTAATGAGTACCGGCCGCGAGCCGCAGCGCGAGGCGCTGGCCGCCATCAACCGTGAACGCAATCCACGGCGGCTCCGCGTCATCGTCGGCGGCCGGTCGTGCCCGCAGGCGGCTGGTCGGCAGCCACAGGTGATAGCAACCGCAGTTGTGCATCGTGTCGTAGATGAGCGGCCGGCCGTCGGGATCGAGCGTAACGCGCCAGGTCAAGCCGTCGAGCGGTCCGCCGAGCAGGTCGAATGGGCCTGATTTCGGCCGCGCGGAGAACCACACGACATAGTTCAGTTGCAACAGCACGCGGCCGTCGAAGCGCGTAAAGGACGAATAGGTGTAAACGCTCGGCTGGGTGGTGTCGACGCGCAGCGTGGCTGCTTCACGGACCAGGCGGCCGGGGCGATCGGCGTCGCTGACGGTGTCGACTATCCACGTCGGCGCGTGCGCATCCAAGAGCGCTGTCAGCGTGTCGGCCTCCGGCATTGGCACATCGAGCGCGTCGCGCGGCAGTGCGCCTGTGACGCGTGCGACGCCTGCCGGACTGGCATAGGCGCGAGCGCCTGACGGCGGTGTGCGCAGATCGGCGAGCCGAGGCATTTCCTCGCGCTGCAGGCGCTGGATGCCGGGCCGCGCGGCGAGCGCCGCCAGCGGATAGGCGCCGAACGCGCGCTGCCAGCGCGAATAGGCATCGGGCACCTGGGCCGCGGCGCGCAGTCGCGTGACGGAGGGCGCGTCTGCTGTCAACTGTTGAACGAGCACGCCGCGGCAGTGATCCAGCTCGGCCCGCAGCGCGCGGCGCGCGGCGGACCGGGGCTCGAGTGCGCGAAGTTCCATCGCACGCCCGTCAGCATCCAGCGCCGCGAGCCGCGTCAGCCACGCCTGCTGCGCCCGTCCGTGGTCGGCGGCAAGGGTGCCCAGACTCGCGAGCAGGCGATTGATGCGCAGGAACGGAAAGTCCGCGATCGGCGCGCTGTCTGCGTCACGCACGCCGGCGCGTGCGACCCGCGCGTCGGTGTCGGCGAACAGCGTCGCGCAGCGCGTAAGGTCGGCGTCGTCCCCGGTGTCCGGCGCGCGCGGCGGCCCGGCGCAGGCGGCGAGCAGCACTGCCACGGCCACCAGCGTCAGCCAGGCGGGCACAGAAGATGTCGCAGCGCGGAGGGTCATGGCACGCAGTGTACAATCGGCCACCCGCCGCAGACCGAGTCTTCTGCCGATGAGCGCCACGGATGAATCCCTCGCACGCCAGGCCCGCGCTGCCCTGCAGGCCTACGGCCTCGGTGACGCCACCCTCACACCGCTGACCGGCGGGCTCATCAACGCGACCTTTCGCGTCGACGCGCGTGGCCACTGCCATGTGCTGCAGCGCCTGCATCCGGGGTTCGCGCCCGAGGTCAATCTGAATCTTGAGCTGGTGACGCGAGAACTCGAGCGCCAGGGCATGTTGACACCGCGCCTGCTGCGCACGCCCGAGGATCGCGCCTGGGTCACGCTCGAGGGCCGGCACTGGCGCCTGCTCAGTTTCGTGGCGGGCCGCAGCGTGGATGTCGTCGCGACCCCGGCGCTGGCGGCTGCGGCCGGCCAGCTGCTCGCGCGTTTTCACGCGGCGCTCGTCGACTGGACGGCCCCGCTGCCGCATCAGCGTCCCGCCGTCCATGCGCCGGCGCGTCATTTCGCGGCGCTTGCCGACGCGCTTGCGCGCCATCCGGCGCATCGGCTGATACACGAGGTCGAGCGGTTGTCGCAGGCCATTGTGCTGCACCATCGCGGCCTGCCGCCGCTGGACCTGACGCGGCTGCGCCTCGTACATGGCGATCCTAAAATCTCCAACCTGATGTTCGACGCCGCCGGGCAGGGCGTGTGTCTCGTCGATCTCGACACGCTGGCGCGCGCGCCACTGGCCTACGAACTGGGTGACGCCTTTCGTTCCTGGTGCAATCCGGGCCTGGAAGACGCGCCGCAGGCTGCGTTCTCGGCCGAGTTGTTCAGCGCCGCCCTGGGCGGCTATGCCCGCGCAGGACACCTGTTCATGACGGCAGGCGAGTGCGCCGCGGTGGTGCCGGCGACGGCCGCCGTCTACCTCGAACTCGCGGCGCGCTTTGCAGCCGACGCGCTCAACGAGTCCTACTTCGGATGGTCAGCCGAGCGCTACGCCAGCCGCGGCGAGCACAATCTCGCGCGCGCGCGCAATCAGCTGGCGGCCGCAGATGACCTGCTCGCACAGTGGCCCGCGCTGCTTGCGATGACGGCCCGCGTGCTCGGCTGAACGGCTGCGCAGCACTGTTTTACGTTTGCCGCACAAGCTTCACAGTTCATGTCTGGTGCCGCCGGCCGACCGCCGCGCACACTGCCCGCAAGCCAACGGACGGGAGACTGTGATGCCGGATCTCGAATTCGTCTGGGTGCAGCAGTGCGCGGCCTGCGGTGGCGAGCATCGTCATGTCGAGCACCATTGTGTAAGCTCGGAGGACGAGGCTGCCGCCGAGGCCGGGGCCTTTCACGCTCGCTGCGCCCACTGGCATCAGGCCCACGTGGCGGCTCTCGACACCCGGCGCCTGTCGTTTGTCGCAGCGCGCTGAGGCGCGCTTCTCGCCCTGCCGCGTGCTATCGGTAGAATGACCGGCAGTCGCGGCATCCGCCGCCGCAATAACGGAGGCACGGATGGAAGCAAGCGGCATCGTAGTATTCGGCATCGTGGCGTTGATCATCGTCACGATCATCAAGGGCGCGAAAGTCGTTCCCCAGGGTTTCGAGTGGACCGTCGAGCGCCTCGGCCGTTATCGCACGACGCTGCGGCCAGGCCTCGGCATCATCATCCCCTACATCGACAGCATCGGGCGCCGCATCAACATGATGGAACAGGTGCTCGAGGTCGCGTCGCAGGAAGTCATCACGCGCGACAACGCCGTGATCAAGGTCGATGGGGTGGTGTTCTATCAGGTGCTCGATCCCGTGCGTGCAGCCTACGAGGTCAATAACCTCGAATACGCAATCCTCAACCTCACGACGACCAACATCCGCACCGTGCTCGGGTCCATGGACCTCGACGAGTCGCTGTCGAAACGCGATGTCATCAATTCGAAACTGCTGTCGGTGGTCGACGAAGCCACCCATCCGTGGGGTCTCAAGGTCACGCGCATCGAGATCAAGGACATCACGCCGCCGATAGATCTGGTGGACTCGATGGCCAAACAGATGAAAGCCGAGCGCGGAAAGCGCGCTGCGATTCTCGAAGCTGAAGGTATGCGCCAGGCGGCCATTCTGAAAGCCGAGGGTGAGAAGCAGGCCGCCGTGCTTGAAGCCGAAGGCCGGCGTGAAGCCTCGTTCAAGGATGCCGAAGCGCGCGAGCGTCTCGCCGAAGCCGAAGCGAAAGCCACGAAGATGGTGTCCGACGCAATCGGCACCGGCAGCGTGCAGGCGGTCAATTACTTTATCGCGCTGAAGTATATCGAGGCACTGCAGGCGATCGGTTCGGCGCCGAACCAGAAGCTCGTGTTCATGCCGCTCGAAGCGTCGGGCGTGCTCGGTGCGCTGGGCGGCATCGCGGAACTCGCGAAAGACGCGCTGGGCGCGCAGCAGGCGCGGAAGATTTCGTGAGCGCGCTGCTGACGAATCTTGCGCCCTGGCACTGGCTGCTGGCGGCGGTGGTGCTCATGATCGCCGAGACCCTGCTGCCGGGCAGCCTGCTGCTGTGGTTTGGCACCGGTGCCGCGGTCACCGCCGCGCTGCTGTGGCTGATGCCGGCGTTCCCGTGGCAGGCGCAGTGGCTGTGTTTCGCGCTGGTGTCGATCGCGAGCATCTACATCGTGCGCCGTTACCGTGACCGGCATCCCGAACAGAACAGCCACCCCACACTGAACCAGCGCGGCCAGAGTTATGTCGGCCGGCGCTACACCCTGACTGAACCAATCGCCGACGGCGTCGGGAAACTGCACGTCGATGACAGCTCATGGAAGGTCAGCGGTGAGAATCTGCCGGCCGGTACACACGTGCGCGTCGTCGGCGTCGATGGCACGGTGCTGAAAGTCGCGCGCGACGACGGCGCCTGATGCCGATCGGCGCGGGCAATCACGCAATCACAACACAACAGAGGGGCATCTCATGGATCTCGGATTGCAGGGCAAGGGCGTCATCGTCACCGGCGCGAGTAAGGGCATCGGCCGCGCGATTGCGCTCGAATACGCGCGCGAAGGCGCGAACGTTGCGGTCTGCGCGCGCGGCGCGGAAGCGCTCGACGGCACGCGCAAGGCGATCGAAGCACTGGGTGTCAAGGCCTTCGCGGCTGCCTGCGATGTCGGCAAAGCCGACGCGTTGCAGGCCTTCCTGAATGCCGCGCACGCGGCGCTGGGCCGCGTCGACGTGTTGGTCAACAACCCGTCCGGTTTCGGTGTCACCGACAACGAGGCCGGCTGGGCCGCGAGTTTCGATGTCGACATCATGGCCGCCGTGCGCGCGGTGTGGACGGTCACACCGTGGATGGAACAGCAGGGCGGCGGCGCGGTGATCAACATCAGTTCGATCTCCGGCCTCGAAGCCAGCCTGCCGGGCGTGGCCGCCTACGCCGCCGCGAAGGCCGCGCTGATCAGCCATTCGAAGAGCATGGCGATGGAACTCGCGCCGAAGGGCATACGCGTGAACTGCATCGCGCCGGGCTCGATCGATTTCCCGGATGGTTTCTGGGACAACATCCACAAGACCAACAAGCCGTTCTACGCCATGGTCATCGGCAGCATCCCGTTTGGCCGCATGGGCAAGCCGGAGGAAGTGGCGAATGCCGCGGTCTTCCTCGGTTCGAACAAGGCGAGTTGGGTGTCGGGCGCGATGCTGCCGGTCGACGGCGTGCAGCACAAGAGTAACCTGTAAGCCGGACGTCGGCGGGAGGGCGGCATGCGCGTTTTCGTTACCGGAGCCACCGGTTTCATCGGGCATGCGCTCGTGCGCGCGCTGCGTGAACGGGGCTGGGACATCACTGCGCTGGTGCGCAGCCCCGACAGCGCAGAGGCGCGCGCGGTGGCGGCGCTGGGCGCCACGCTCGCGCGCGGCGATGTCACCGATCCCGCGTCGATGCGCGCGCCGATGACGGGCGCGGATGCCGTGATTCACAACGCCGGCGTCTACGAGATGGGGGGCAACGCCGCGGCCCGCGCGCGGATGACCGCCGTCAACGTCGAGGGCACGCGCCAATTGCTCGCGCTCGCCCAGGCGCTGACGATCCCGAAAGTCGTGTACGTCTCGACCGCCTTCTATTTCGGGGAATCTGCCGGCCAGCCGCGGGATGAAACCTGGGTGCGGCCGTCGCCGCCGCTCTCCCACTACGAGGCCACCAAGACCGAGGCACACGACATCGCGCTCGGTTTCCAGCGCCAGGGGCTGCCGCTGGTCATTGCCTGTCCGGTGGCCGTGATCGGCGCCGGCGATCACGCGGGCCTTGGCCATTTCGCGCGTTTTTACGTACGCGGCTGGCTGCCGCCGATCGTGTTTGGCGACGGCACGCTGTCGTTCGTGCACGTCGAGGATGTCGGCGAGGCGCTCGCGCGCTGTGTCGAACGGGGGCGCACGGGTGAAACCTATCTGCTGTCCGGCGGCCAGCGCACGCTGCGCGAGGTCTTCGCGCACTGGCAAACGACGCCGGGCGGTGCGAAACGGATCTGGTGGTGGATGCCGAAATGGCTGGCCGTGCCGTACTGCGCACTGGCTGAACCGGTGCAGCGGCTGCTCGGCCTGCCGGTGCTGTTCAGCGCCGATCTGGCACGCGCCGGGTACATGGATCTGCAGTACAGCGGCGCCAAGGCCGAGCGCGATCTGGAACTGCACTTCCGCGATCCGGACCGCGCCTGGCTTGACACGCTGGATGCTGAACGTGCCGTCCTCGCGGCGCCGAGGAGCCACTAAGCCTGGATCGCCCGCGACCGGCAGCCGCTCGGACCGCCCTTTTGGGGGCCCAACTGGTTTACACTGCGTCCCCGCAACGTCCCCGGCCGCCCGGTCCTGTTCACCATGTCCGATTCAATCATCACCTTTGCCGATCTCGGCCTGCCCCGGGCCATGCTCCAGGCGCTGGAAGCCCTCGGTTACGAAACTCCCTCGCCGATCCAGGCGGCCGCGATTCCCGCGCTGCTCGACGGCCACGACATCATTGGCCAGGCACAGACCGGCACCGGCAAGACCGCCGCATTTGCGCTGCCGCTGCTCGCGCGCATCGATCCGAAGCGGCCCGGCCCCCAGATTCTCGTCTTGACGCCGACCCGCGAACTCGCGATTCAGGTCGCCGAGGCCTTTCAGCGCTATGCGCACGGCATCCCCGGGTTCCATGTCGTGCCGATCTACGGCGGCCAGGCCATGGGCCAGCAGCTGCACCAGTTGCGGCGCGGCGTGCACGTGGTCGTCGGCACGCCCGGCCGCGTGATGGATCACCTGAGCCGTGAAAGCCTGTCGCTCGCCAACCTGACCGCGCTGGTGCTCGACGAAGCCGACGAGATGCTGCGCATGGGTTTCATCGAGGACGTCGAGTGGATCCTCGAGCACACGCCGGC